>Ga0102924_1000705_pt1 | contig 40589 bp, 39 predicted proteins | sample PaiPotPPM11metaG_FD_80116 | JGI IMG/M metagenome (GOLD analysis project Ga0102924, IMG submission 80116) | Iron sulfur acid spring bacterial and archeal communities from Banff, Canada, to study Microbial Dark Matter (Phase II) - Paint Pots PPM... ...
CCGTAGTAGGCCGGCCCGCCGGTCCCGTTCAGCCCGGCCGCGAAGGGCAGGCCGACATTGCCCGGGCCAACCTCGCAGACGCCGTTACTGCACGCGAAGTCTGTTGTGATCAGTCCGGGCGCACCCGTGGTGGCGGCGGTTGCGGACCCGGCTGCGCCCAGGCTCGCCAGGAGCAGCGCGGGAGCGAGGATGGCCGCGGCCCGCCAGAGTCTTGGTGACATGGTGTGTCTCCCTTGTTTCGGTCCGGGTGGTGAGCGTGATGATCAGAGCCGGCCGGAGGAACCCGCGGGCCTGACGGAGGGAACCAGGCGGCAGTAGATGACCGCAGCTGCCTGATCTGCCGCGCGGGCACGATGGCGGGCAGCGCGACGCCCGCAGGATCGGCCCGCCGGGCACAGCGCGCCGGGAGAACGCGGAATCCCGTTCCCGAACGGCCCATGCACTAACTACGCGGCAGAGGGTCGGACGGCTTGGGCCGGGCGGAGCGCGTTAAGAGTTCACCCCCGCGTCGGCTGGCCGACACCTGACCGCGGCCCGGCGGGCGGGCTGCCGCGAGCACCACCGACTCGCCCTGCTGAGCGACGGTGCGGATCTCCCCGGCGGTCGTCGTTCAAGCCGCTCACCTGCGGTCCCGGGTCAATCTATTGAGGGCAGCGGTCCGTATCTAAGGGGCAGGGTGGAAACCCCGGTCAGGGATGGCATGCAGAGACTACGGGGCGCGTGTCTCCCGGGGGATGCAGGTGGTGAGTGAGTTGAACGAGATGGAATGCGGCGGATTCGCGGACGTACGCGCGGAGCTGGCGCTCGGAGCCCTGACTGGGCGTGAGCGCGCCGCAGCGCTGGCGCACCTGGGTCGCTGTGCGGAGTGCCAGGAGAACGTCCGCGGGCTGACGATGACGGGCGAGGACCTGCTGCGGCTGCTGCCTGCCAGGGAGCCGCCGCCCGGGTTCGAGACCCGGGTGATGGAACGGTTCTTCCTTGCCGTGCTGAACCTGGGCGCGGCCGGCCGGACGACCTTGACCGGCGGAAGACGCCGTTCCGGCCGTGAACCTGGCGAAGGCCAGCCGGGCCGGGCCCGCCGGGTGCTGGCGGCCGCGGCTGTCACGCTGGCGGTCGCGGTGTCGGCCCTGGGCGGCTGGGGCATCGGCGCCGCGACCTCGTCTGCGGCCAGGTCGTCGCTGAGCTCCGCCGCCCTGCTTTCCGCCAGCCGCCAGCCGGTGGGGACGATCTTCTTCTTCGGCGGCAGCCAGCAATGGCTGTCCATGTCCGTGAACGTGCGCTCGGGCACCGGCACCGTGACCTGCCAGCTGGTGAGCCAGGGCGGGCAGGTCACGACACTCGGCTCGTTCTGGCTGGACGCCGGGTACGGCGCCTGGGCAAGCCCGGGTCCGGTCAGCCGCGGCCAGTTCACCAGCGCGCGGCTGGTCGCCGCGGACGGCACCGTCCTGGCCACCGCCAGCCTCCCCTTGCGCTGAACCCGCAGCCATCACCTCGGACGCCAAGGCCGCGCCCGGGAGTGATGGATAATCGCGCACGTGAGCGGAGAAGCGGGCGAGCAGGGCCGGGCAGTGCGGCTGGCGGCGCTGGCGGCGGGGTGGTCGCACCGGCACCGGGACGTGTCCGGCGGCTGGCTGCGGCCGACAGTGTTCGGGGCGGTGGACGGGCTGGTGACCAACGCCTCGCTGATCGCCGGAGTGGGCGGCGGCGGCGCGGCGGCGCACACGGTGGTGCTGACCGGCGTCGCGTCCCTGGTCGCCGGGGCGTTCTCGATGGGCACCGGGGAGTACATCTCGGTGACCAACCAGAACGAGCTGGTTGGCGCGGAGGTCGCCGTCGAGGCCCGGATGCACGCCCGGTTCCCCGCCGCGGAGCAGGCCGAGCTCGCGGAGGTCTTCCGCGGCTACGGAGCCGACCCGGGCACCGCCGCCGCGATGGCCGCCGCGATCTCAGCGGACCCCGGAACCGCGCTGCGCGTGCACGCCCGCGAGGAACTCGGCGTCGACCCGTCGGAGCTGCCGTCGCCGGTACTCGCGGGCGCATCGTCGCTGGCCGCGTTCTCCTCCGGGGCGCTGATCCCCCTGCTGCCCTACCTGGCGGGCCTGCACTCGCTGGCCGCCGCCCTCGGCCTCACCGCGGCGGCACTGCTCGCCGGGGGCATGACCGTCGGCCGGCTGACCGGCCGCCCGCTGCTGCGCTCGGGCCTGCGCCAGCTCGCCCTCGGTGCGGTCGCGGTCGCGGTCACGTTCGCCGTCGGCAGCCTCATCGGCGCCAGCGTCCACTGACCCGCGGCCAGCTCGTCGGCCCACGGGTTGACGTGGATGCGGTGGCCTGCCGCGGGAAGCGGTCGCCCTGTCCTTCCGAGACGGGCGGTTGGGAACTGGCACCGGCCGCCCTGCCCCGGGGATCTCGATCTCGGCGAGGAACTTGCGATCTCAGCCGGCGCTTGCCGTCACGGCGCCTGGGTCGTGATGGCGAGCGGGTTCCGGCTGACGGCGTCCGCCGGGGCGTCGGCGATGCCGAGGCGCAGGTGCTCGATGTGGTAGACGGCCTGGTCGAGCAAGGCGGCGACGTGGTTGTCGTAGAGGGCGTAGACGATGTTCTTGCCCGAGCGAGTGCCGGTGACCAGGCCAAGGTTGCGCAGCAGGCGCAGCTGGTGGGAGACGGCGGACAGCTCCATCCCGGCGGACTCGGCCAGGTCGGTGACCGTGCAGGGCGCCTCGCGCAGCCGGGTCAGGATCATCAGCCTGCTCGGGGTGGCCAGCGCCTGCAGGGTGGTGGCGATCTTCGCGGCCGACGCGGCGTCCAGCCGCGCGGCGGGCGCGGGCGATTCCTCCCCGGTGGTCTTGTGACCCATGCACGCAGCATAGCACGCGGGAACACATGAACAGGTCTTCAAGTTGTCTGGTATCGTGGGCGGGTCGCGTCGTTCCGCCCGAAGGAGACCGCTGTGCCTGTGAGCCTGCTGGAGACCGCCGCCGCCCCCGCCGCGGTGCCGTCCCCCGCGCCCGCGGCGCGGCGGGCCGGGCTGCGGTCGCTGCCCGAGGTGCGGTGGGCGGCGCTGGCCGCCGTGCTGTTCGCGGCCGGGCTGGCCGCCCGCTTCACGCACGCCCCGGCCGCCGCAGCGTGGGCGTTCTTCCTGGCCTGCTACGCGGCCGGCGGGTGGGGGCCGGGGCTGGCCGGCCTGCACGCCCTGCGCCGGAAGATCCTGGACGTGGACCTGCTGATGGTGCTCGCGGCGGTCGGCGCGGCAGCGGTCGGGCAGGTCCTGGACGGCGGGCTGCTGATCGTCATCTTCGCCACCTCCGGCGCCCTGGAGGCGGTGGCCACCCACCGCACCGCCCAGGCGGTGCGCGGCCTGCTCGACCTAGCGCCGGAGCGGGCCACCCGGCTGGATGAGGCGGGCGGCGAGCAGGCCGTGGACGCGGCGAGCCTGCGGATCGGCGACGTGATCCTGGTGCGGCCGGGGGAGCGCATCGCCGCCGACGGGCAGGTACTGTCCGGCGCTAGCGACGTGGACCAGGCCACGATCACCGGCGAGCCCCTCCCGGCGGCCAAGAACCCCGGCGACGAGGTGTTCGCCGGCACCAGCAACGGCACCGGGGCGCTGCGGGTGCGGGTCGGCCGGGCCGCGTCCGACACCGTGGTCGCCCGGATCGTCGCCATGGTCGAGCAGGCCTCAGCAACCAAGGCAAGAACGCAGCTGTTCATCGAGAAGGCCGAGCAGCGCTACTCCCTCGCCATGGTCACCGCGACCCTGCTGCTGTTCGCCGTCCCGCTGGCCGCGGGCGCCGCGTTCCAGCCCACGCTGCTGCGCGCGATGACCTTCATGATCGTCGCGTCGCCCTGTGCGGTTGTGCTCGCCACCATGCCCCCGCTGCTGGCCGCGATGGCCAACGCGGGCCGGCATGGCGTCCTGGTCAAGTCCGCCGTCGTGATGGAGCAGCTCGGCGCCACCACCCTGGTCGCGTTCGACAAGACCGGCACCCTGACCGAGGGCACCCCCCGGCTGACCGGCATCACCGTCCTGCCCGGCGTCGGCCTGGGTGAGCAGGACGTCCTCGCCCTGGCCGCGGCGGCCGAGGCCCCGTCCGAGCACCCACTGGGCCGCGCCGTGACCGCCGCCGCCCGCGACGCCGGGCTCGCCGTCGCAACTGCGGAGGAGTTCACCGCCGCCCCGGGCCGCGGCGTGACCGCCATGGTCGCCGGCCGCCGCGTGGAAATCGGCAGCCCGGCGCACCTCCTCGACCGCCAGGCGCAGGCCGACGCCGCCGCACGCATCGCAGAGTTGGAAAACGGCGGGCAGACCGCTGCGGTGATGCGGGTGGACGGGACCGTGGCCGCGCTGCTCGCCATCGCGGACCGCACCCGCCCGGCCGCCGCGCCCGCCGTCGCCCGGATCACCGAGGTGACCGGTACCGCCCCGGTCCTGCTCACCGGCGACAACCAGCGCGCCGCCGCCCGCCTGGCCGGGCAGGTCGGCATCCGCGACGTCCGCGCGGGCCTCCTGCCGCAAGGCAAGGTCAACGCCGTCAGCGACCTCCAGTCGCGGGGAGCGCGGGTCCTGCTCGTCGGCGACGGCATCAACGACGCCCCCGCGCTCGCCGCCGCGAGCACCGGAGTGGCGATGGGCCGCGCCGGGTCCGACCTCGCCCTGGACACCGCCGACGCGGTCATCATGCGCGACGACCTGGCCACCGTCTCCGCCGTCATCGCCCTGTCCCGCCGGGCCCGCCGCCTAGTCACCGCCAACCTGGCCATCGCCGCCGTCATCATCACCGCCCTGGCGGCCTGGGACCTGGCCGGGCACCTGCCGCTGCCGCTCGGCGTGCTCGGCCACGAGGGCTCCACCGTCATCGTCGGCCTCAACGGCCTGCGGCTGCTGCGCGCCGCCGCCTGGCGCAAGGCGATCACCGGCGGCGCCCGGTGACCGCCCCCGCCACACCGAACAGCCAGCCGCGCAGCACTGACGCCTCCAATGGTCGTGATCTCTGCCGAAATGCGGCCAGATCAGACCGTGCCGGGTGGGACGATCCAGCGTGCTGGCTGCTCGGTGAAGCGGGCGATGGTGTCGAAGTCTCGGTCGTAGTGCAAGATCTCTAGGTTCCGGGCGCGGGCGGTCGCCGCGACGATGAGGTCGGGGATCGAGGCCGATCGGTGTTGCGCCTGTTCGGTCAGTGCTTCTTGGATCTCAGCGGCTTGTTCCCAGATGTCTCCCGGGGTGTCAACTCGGTCGAGGGACGCTTCGAGTTGCTCCTTCATCCGGGCCCGTTCCTGGATGTTCCTAGCGGAGTACAGCATCTCCAGTTCGGTGACGCCGCAGATGCTCACCAGTGCCCGCGTCATAAGGGGTTCCAGTTCCTCGCGGACGGCAGGCAGGTGGAGTCGTGCCAGGGCGCTCTTGTCGACGAGGAAGTGGGTCACCCCCACATCTGCTCCTCGGCACCTGGCTCAAGGAGGAAGTCGAACGCGCCCGACTCACCGAGGGCCACTAGGTCGCGAACGGCCGCCATGCGGATCACCTCGCGGAACGCTGCACTGATGGTCTCCCGAATGGACTCGGTCCCGAGGATCCCCCGCACCTTGTCGAGCTTCTCCATATCGATGTCCACGCTAGTCTTGGCCATCCATTAGCCTCCATTCTGGATATCCAATCTGTGCATCATGATACATCCGGCTTCTTGTTAACCGGAAGTACCGAGACTATGTTCCCAGGAAGAAGGAATGCTCTCCACGCGGTGGCGTGCGCAGGGGGGGCGGGCTCCGCGAGCACCACCGACTTGCCCTTGTGAGCGACGGTGCGGATCTCCCCTGACCAGCACAGCGCGCACCGCAGGGGGGGTACAGCGACGATCCTGTATTCTCAAAACTTGAAACCGAGTCTTTTACGCTCCTGCATCTAGGTGGACTGATCAACCGTCCTGTACAGATAGTTGGCGGTAAGTGAGCGACGTACCGGCCCGCGCGCTGTTTCATACCGCCCCGCGCTGTGTGGAGATCAGGGAACTGCCTACACCGCGGCCTGCAGCCGGCGAGGTCCTTGTCCGCACCCTGAGCTCCGGCATCAGCGGCGGCACCGAACGGCTGGTGTTCCGCGGCGAGATCCCTGCCGACCTGGCGCTAGACGACACGATCGACGCGCTTGGCGGTACCTTTTCCTACCCCTTCGCCTATGGGTACGCATGCGTCGGCGAAGTAGCGGAGTCCGGCCAGCGGGTCTTCGCGTTCCATCCGCACCAGGATGTGTTCACGGCGCAGGCTGGTGAACTAGTTCCGCTGCCCGCCGTTGATCCCGCCGCCGGGACCTTGTTCCCCCTGGTCGAGACGGCGCTGCAAGTGACGCTCGACGCCGGGAACGGCTATCGCGACCGGGTCATCGTGCTCGGCGCGGGCGTGCTCGGGCTCCTGACCGGCCTGCTGCTGCAGCGCGCCGGGTGGCGGCCGCTGATTGCCGAGCCGCAGGAGTGGCGGCGCGCCATCGCCAGCAGCGTCGGTGCCTCTACCGCAGCACCAGCGGAACTGCTGAAGGAGGAGGTTCCGCTGGTCATTGACGCCAGCGGTAACCCGGAGGCACCGGCGATGGCGCTGAACATGCTGGCTCACGAGGGGACCTTGCTGATCGCGTCGTGGTTCGGCACCAAACCCGTAGTGCTGCCGCTCGGCGGTGCCTTCCACCGGCGGCGCCTGACGATCCGCAGCACTCAGGTCTCCACCGTGCCAGCCCGCCAGTCCGGGATCTGGACCCGGTCCCGGCGCCGCCAGGAAACCGTTGCGCTGATGAGCGAACTACCGCTGGCGCAGCTGTGCACCGACGTCTACGACTTTGAAGACGCCGCCGAGGCGTTCCGAGCCGTGGACCAGGGAAAACCCGGGTTGATGCACGCCGTTCTCAACTATGACAGGAGCGCTGCCAGTGACCTGTGAAGTCGGGCTGAGCCGAAGCGTCCGTGCCTTCCACGTCATGCCGGGAATGCCTGGGCCAGAGGGGCAACTCCATGATCACGACTACCGGATTGAGATCGTCGTGGACCGCGAGCAGCTCGATGACCGGGGCATGGTCTGTGATCTGGATGTTCTGGAAGCGGCGCTCACCGAGCTGACCGGCCGGGTCGATGGCCGCAACCTGGAGGAAATACGCCCGGCGGAGGCCGAGGCGGTCACCGTCGAGGTGTTCGCCCGCTGGGTACACGACAGTCTCTCGCCCACCGTCCTCGCCGCAGGCGGCGAGACCTTGGCGGTACGGGTGTGGGAGACGGCGGTCGCGTTTGGCGGATACCGCGCCCGGCTCGCTGGCTGAACCGGTAAGTCAGGGCCGGTGGGTCAGGGCAGGTGGCTGGTGTCATTGACGCTGTGGACGGCGGCAAATTCGCGGCCGTGCCACTGGATCTTGTTGATGCAGGCGGAGCCGAGATACAGCCGGTAAATGGTGCCGAGCGGGACGCCCAGAGCCCGGCACAGCAGGATCTTTATCGGACTGATGTGACTCACCACCAGGACGGTCTGGCCGCTGTGGTCCCGCAGCAGCCGGTCACAGGCCCGGTTTACCCGCTGGGCGGTGTCAGTGAAGCTCTCCCCGCCCGGCGGGGGCTGCTGCGGGTCGCGCCGCCAGAGTGCCACGTCCGCGGGCCATCGCTGCTGGATTTCGGCCAGGGTGAAGCCGTCCCAGTCACCGAAGTCGGTTTCACGGAGATCATCATCGATAACCGTGGTCAGGCCCAGCTCGGCAGCCGCAATGGCGGCCGTGTCGACAGCACGCTGCAGTGGGGAACTGACCACGGCGTCGATCGGGGCACCAGCCGCCAGGCGGCAGGCGGCGGCCTTGGCCTGCCGGATTCCGCTGGCGCTGAGCGGGAGGTCACTCTGTCCGCTGAAGCGGTGTTCGGGTGACAGCCGGGTATCACCGTGCCTCAGCAGAATGGTGGTGGTGGGATCTGCCGTGGGGTTATCCCAGCCCAGTGTCATAGCTGTCACCGCCCCGAGGTCCCGCTCGCCGCGGCCGCCTGGGCTGCGGCGGATCCTTGGGCCGGCGCAGCCTCCGGGGCCGGGGTGTTGTTGCTGAAGGTGTTGAGGAACTGGTTGCGGAAGGCGTCCATGGGCTCGAGCGGAGCGCTGGAAGTAGGGAGCAGCCCGTTCTGCCAGTTCCAGGAGGACATCTGCTTGAGCACCGACGGGGAGCGGGTGATGATCGAGATCGGCACCTCATTGTTGGGTGCGTTGCCGCTGACGGTGCTGTGCGGCTGCTCGTCGCCGACCAGGAACAGCACGAGGTTCGGGTCGTTCAGCTCGGTGACCCATGACGTGAGGGCAGTCATTGAGTACTGGATTGACTGGCCGAAGTACTGGCGCACGGTGTTGGTGTTGCTCCACACCCGGGCCACCTCTGCGGCCGTCCCCCGCTGGGAGTCGAATACCGAGCCGTCGCCGACCTGGTTCCAGGGCACCATCGACGGCAGCGGGACCCAGGGGGTATGCGAGGAGGTCGTGTCGATCTCGGCGAACACCGGCTGGTGGCCGGGAGTGAGCTCAAGCCGCTGGAACTCGGCATACATGTACTGGTCGGGCATCGCCGAGTAGCTGAAGTCCGGGCCCTTGTAGCCGACGTTAGACCGGTTATAGAGCTGGTCGTAATGGTAGAAGGTGTTGCCGGGAGGCCAGTCGTCGTCCTCCGGGTCGTCGGCGACCGTGCGCCAGCGGGCCTTGTTGAAGGCGTCGCTGAGCGTGAACCGCTGGCTGGCGATGATCTCGTCATATCGCTGCTGGCTGTTAACCCACAGCCCTGACTGCAGGGTGGAGTGGCCGAGCCAGCTGACCCCGCCGGAGGTGGGTGAGCCTTCCCAGGCGCTCTCGGTGGACCAGCCGGCCTGGGTCAGCATGCTCTGTTGCTGGCGCAGCACGGCGTCGATACCAGGCGAGAAGCTCGTCCCCTGGACGGCGACCTGCCCGTAGCTTTCGACGAAGACGATGAGAACGTCCTTGCCGCGCAGCCCGGTCAGCAGGTCAGAAGCGGGGATGGCGGCCTCGGGGTCGGAGCTGTGGATGGCCTGCCCGAAGACACGCGGGTCGGCGAGCGCGGACTGAGTGGCGCGTACCTGCGCGACCGCCAGCCCGGTTTCGCTGGCCGAGGCGATGGGAGACCCCGGGATGAGCTGCAGTGACAGGCCAGCGGACAGCCCCCAGACGGCGGCGAGAACGGCAAGGCCGCGAACGGTGCCGCGGCGGTGACGGGCGGCGACAGCAGTGATGTGAATCGCTGCCGTGATGATCGCGGCGGTGATCAGGAGGAGACCGATCACGAGCACGACGGCCACGATGTTTGTGAGCTTGGCGCCGATCGCGTCTTGTAGTACGCCCTTGGCCTGTGCGATCTCGCCCCAGTCGGTTACCGGGTTAAACGCCCGGTCAAGCAAGTCGTAGTACCCCATGTTGAGGAACTTGGCGAAGATGAGCACGCCGAAGAGGAACCCGACGACAGCGGCCACGATGCGTCGAGGCCAGGTCGGCAGCACCAGCGCCACGGCAACCAAGACGAGCAATTCGATCGGGATGCGGACAAAAGCGCCGAAGGAGATCTGGTAGATACGGTCAGGGAGCAAAAGGACGAACCAGAGGAGCAGGGCCGATAGCACGGTGATGGTCAGCCGCAAGGTCCGGCGGGTACGCGGGCCGGCGCCGGTCCGGTACAGCCAGATCACGTTGCGGCCGAATGACTCGGCCAGCAGCAGCAATGCGACGACAACCGCGATGATTCCGGTGCTGCGCGCGAGCAGTCCGGAGGCGGCGGCGACGAGCACGATGCCCGTGACCGCGGCCACGACCTTTCCCCAGTACCGAGGGGGCAACGGTGCCGCCAGCCACGGGAGCAGCCAGCCCGCTATCAGCAGCGCGTAGCGGGCGGCGCCGATGGCCAGCACCCAGCCCCCGTAGTCCCGGGACACGGCGATGCTGAGCACCAGGATGAGGAAGGCGTCGGCCTCGCCGTCGATGCGGGCGCCCAGCGGGGTGGCGGTGCCGGTCCGGCGCGCCACCTGGCCGTCTACCGCGTCGAGAGCCAGTGCGACGGCGGACAGGGTGACCAGCGCCGTGATCGACACCGGCCGGCTGAACGAGTCGGCCACCAGGCCGGTGACCCCGGCGATCAGCAGCATCCGGGTCAGGGTAACCCAGTCCGCCGGGAGTATCGCCGGCTGGTCACTGCGCCTCCGGGCGGTGACCAGCAGCGCGACCGCCGCCGAACCGGCGACCAGGCCAGTGATCCAGCCGACGGCGCCGAGGCCGGCAGTGGCGGACACGACGCCGAGCAGGGCGGCTGTGGCGAGCAGCCCAAGGAGCGCCGCGAGCCGGATCCTGGGCAGCGTGACTTCGTCCGCTGGTTTGTCCGCGTACCGAGCCTCCGGCGGCTGAATGGTAGGCACTGCGCCTCCGTTTGCGTGACCATCGGCTGTCATCCCCCCTTGCGGGGACGACGGCCCATCCTTACTACGTATCTGGGGTCACTTTGGTTTGCTCCTCGCCCAGTCGATCTATTTGCCAAATCGACCCGTATAACAAGTGTGACGTCTTCGCGCTCAGTTCCGGCCGGGATCGGTCCGGTCGTCCGCCGTTTCGGCCCGTCGTTGCTTCGTCTGGTCGCTGGCGCCACCGTGCTGTCGTTTCTCGGGCGGGAGCTGGGCGCGGCGCCGTTCGAGGACGGGCTGCGCGCGGTCACCTGGCAGGGGGTCGTGGCCGCCGTCACCCTCACTGCCCTGACCACAATATGTTCGGCCTGGCGGTGGCAGGTCGTGGCCCGCGCGCTCGGCACCGACATCGGCCTGCCCCGCGCGACGGGTGCCTATTACCGTTCCCTGTTCCTCAACTCCGTGCTCCCCGGCGGGATTCTCGGCGACGTGCATCGGGCGGTGACCCAAGGCCGGCGCGAGGGAGACGTCGCGCAGGGAGTGCGCGCGGTGGGGTGGGAACGGCTGTGCGGTCAGGTCATCCAGGCCATGGTGGCCGCCGTCGTGCTGCTGACCCTGCCCTCTCCGGTCCGGCCCGCGCTGCCCTACGTTCTGGCGGGCATCGCGGGCGTAGCCGGGTGTGCCGCGCTGGTCATGAGTGTCGCCGCTCGCCTCGGCCGGTCGCGGTCGGCCCGTGCCGCCCGGGTCATTGCCACTGACCTGCGTCGCGGCCTGCTGGTCAGGGGCGTGTGGCCGCGGCTCACGCTAGCCTCGGTGCTGGTCGTCGCCGGGCACACGGCCACGTTCGTCATCGCGGCCCGGATCGCCGGCTCCACCGCACCGCTGGGCGAACTGATCGCGCTGCTGATGGTCATCCAGATTGCCGCGGGGATCCCCTTGAGTATCGGCGGATGGGGGCCGCGGGAGGGTGCCGCCGCCTGGGCCTTCGCCGCCGCCGGGCTCGGTGCGGCCAACGGGGTCACGGTCTCCACGCTCTACGCGGTCCTCATGCTGGCCGCGGTCACCCCAGGCGCGGGCCTGCTGCTGAAGGACGCCGTTCGCCGCCGTCGCGGCCGGGAACACCCGGGCGAGCGGAGCGAACCTGATCCGGCGCTGCCGCCGCGGCACCCGGCCTGGCGCGAGGCCGGACGGCTCGTCCCGTGACGGGGGTAGTCCGGGCGGCAGCGATCCGGCGGCGTATTCGCATCCCGTTGCGTTTTGCCGATGGGTACTCAACCACGGCCACGGTCGTCACCTTCACCGGCCTGGCCGACGCGCAGCAGCATGTGGCACTCGAACTCGGCCGGCCCGCCCGGGCCCGGCCACCGCTGGTGCGCCTGCACAGTGAATGCCTCACCGGTGACGTGTTCGGCAGCCAGCGATGCGACTGCGGACCGCAACTGCGCGAAGCAGTCGAGCGGATCACCAAACGCGGCGGGTACGTGCTGTACCTGCGCCAGGAGGGACGGGGCATCGGACTGTACGAGAAGCTCGACGCCTACGCGCTGCAAGATGGTGGCCTGGACACATACGACGCGAATCTCGCGCTCGGCCACGGGGCCGACGAACGCGACTACACCAGCGCGGCCCAGATGCTGCACGCGCTCGGTGCCAGCCGTATCGCCCTGCTGAGCAACAACCCGGACAAGTGCGCTCAGCTGGCCCGCCTGGGCATCGTGATTGCCAAGCAGGTCCCCACCGCCCTGCACCTCAACGAGACCAACGCCGCCTACCTGACCGCCAAGGCCGGGCGCGGAGGGCATGATCTGCTGTCGCGGAGTCTTGAACGCGCCGCCGAGCCGCACCGGCACACTGGTCCGGCGCACCTTGGCACCGCGGATTGATTGTGCGGCGCCGCGGGTGCCAGCCGGGCGACCGGCCCGCGAATTCAAGCTGGTGGGCGATCACGGTGGCGAGGACGGCTCGGTTGAAGTGCTGTGAGCTGCGAGTTTGACGGTCGAGTCCGAGAAATCGACGCACTAAGGCGTGGCTTGTCGCGGCCAGGCCTGATGCGACGGGTAAGCACCAGAGCGCATGCGGTGGCCGCGATAAACACGAGCAGGGTGAGCACGTAGTAGTTGCCGACGATCAATTCCAGCCCACGCCAGGTGAACTCGACTGTCCCGTAGTTGCCCCGGTTCGGCGCGAGAAGCAGCAACCCGCGCGGCAGCAATGGGGCCTTAGGGTCGTAGCCGCCCTGGTTGCCAATAGGCAGGGGCCACCAGCCAAACAAGCCCACCAACAGCGCGGCACCGAGGATCCGGTAGCCGAGGCGCCGTGGCCCGTACGCGGCGAGGACAAGTGCCGGCACCACGTATACGTAGTGGTGCGACCAGCTGATCGGGGAGACCAGCAGGCCGGTCGCGGCGCACGCAACCAGGCCGAGGAGCTCGTGGCCCCGCCGGCTCGCCAGTATCGAGGTGGCGAGCCCGGCGATGCCGACGACGATCGCCGCGACCAGCCAGTACTCGTGCGCGTGGGGCCCGGCGTGAGTAAGGCGCAGTATGACGCCGTTAAGGGACTGGTTGTCGAGGTGAAAGTGCTTGCTCGGCTTGAAGAACTGGCCGCCCCAGTAGACGGCGGAGGCGTGCGGCAGCAGCGCGAACCCAAGTCCGACCGTGACCGCGAAAGTCAGCGCGCTGACCGCCGCGGCCTTTACCCGCCGCGTGAACAACAGGTACGGAATGAAGATCAACGGCGTGAGCTTGATCCCCGCCGCCAGCCCGATTCCGATGCCCTTGCCCTTAATGCGGTCCGGCAGCGCGAGATCGCCTACCACCAGGGCCAGCAGCACGAGGTTGATCTGCCCGAAGAACAGTGTCATCGCAACCGGTTCGAGCCAGAGGCCCACCGCGGCGATCGCAAACGCCGCCGCCGCCCGGCCCAGGCCGGCGGGGCGCCCGGCGAGTCCCAGGGAAAGGTACGCCACCACCGGCAGCAGCCCGATCGTGAGCACCGTCAGCCCGACCTGCCAGGTCACGAACGACGCACCGCTGCCTGCAGCGAACAGGAGCGCGGCGAACGGCGTGTAGGTGAACGGCAGCTTCGCCGGACCAAGCCCCAGCGCGTAGAGCATCGCCGGCTGGTTTCGCGCAGCGATACTGCCGTCCCGGTAGACGGCCGTGTCGATCTGCTTCCAGTAGTACTGCGGTGACGCGTGGACGAGCAGGACATAACCGGCCCCGGCCAGCAGGAACAGTGCGACCGCGACCATGAGCCAGGCGGCTGGCCGTATTCGAGTCACTGCGCCGTCGCCTCCGCCGGAACCGTCCTCGTCATGTTCGCTGACCATGGTGTTAACCGAGGCCGGGCGACCGGCCCGCGAAATCAAGCTGGTGGGCGATGTAGACCAGCTCGCCCGCGGCCAGTTGCCGGTCGCGCACGGCCAGCCAGTCGGCCAGGTCCGCCGGGTCCACCCAGTCCGGACGGTTCTGCAACGCGTCCCGGATCGTGCTCAGGATGCTGCGCAGGAAGTCAGCCTCATCGCCCGGGTAGTTCCCATCCGGGCCGGCGCTTACGACCCAGTCCGACGAGCCTGCCGCCAGCGCGGGCGCCCCCGCCGCCCGCAAATGGTGGAACAGGTGGCGGCCCGTTCGGCTTTCACCGGCCGGCCGGCCGTAGCGGACGCGCTCGTCCATGTCGCGGTGGTAGGCCTGCATGACCTGGTCGTCGCGGGGGTGACCGGGCGCGAAGATGCTCTCGCCGTCGTAATTGATCGTGAACCAGTAGATGCCGCCGGGGACCAGCAGGCGCAACAGTCCGGGCAGGATGGCCGGCACGTCCACCAGGTCCAGCACGGCGTTGGCGATCAGCACATCGGCCTGCGCCACGTGATCGGTCTCCAGGTAGCGGCCAAGCTCGGCGGGAACCAGGCGCACCCGCAGGTCACCGACCTGCAGCCCATCCGGCAGCGACGCGCAGCGCAGGCCCCGCGCGTCCGCCCACTCGCGCAGCCATTGACGAGAAAGATCCAGCAGCTTCCGTTCTGTATCGAGCAGTACGTATTCACCCGTGCCGACCACGCCCCAGTCCATCAGACGGGCCACCATCGTCCCCAGTCCGGCGCCGACCTCCAGTACCCGCAGCGCACCCGCGGGCATGAGACGGCGCAATTCGGCCAGCACATGCCGGTTGAGCGCCCGGTCATCCACGGTCGTCTTCGCGGCCAGATAGCGGGGATAGCCAGAGGTCATCGAGGCTTCATCGGAGTTCGTCATTGCTTCTCGGCCACCATCGCGAACTTGCGCACCCGCCCACTGCCGAGCCAGTCTTTCCACAGCTGATGGGCCGTGATCAGCTCGGCGGTGGCCTGCTCCCCGATCTGGCCGGCGATCTGAGCTGAATCAGCCCGGTAACACCGAAGCAGCGCGGCCGCCATCGCGTGGTGCGCGGAGCTGCACTCCTGCTGCCAGGTCACGGCCAGCCCCGCGTCGCGCAGCATGTCCGTCAATTTCGCCAGCTCGACGGGCCAGACCGTATCGGCGGCGGGCATCCGGGACTGCTCCGGCCGGGTGAGCGGCCGGCCTTCCTCGACCGTGAAAGCGAACCGCCCGCCCCGCTCCAGCGTGCGCGCAACCTCCCCCACCAGGGCCTCCTTGTCGGGGAAGGCCAGCATCGTCTCCAGCAGGAGGACCACCTCGAAGCGGCCCGCGGGCAGAGGCGGGAGATGAGCCTGCTCGAAACGGCAGGGAAGCTCCCCGGCCAGCTGCCGGGCGGTGGCCAGTGCGCTGGCGGATTGATCGACACCCAGATAGCGGCAGCCCGACTCCGCCGTTATCATCCGGCCCGGGCCGGCCACTCCGCAGCACAGGTCGAGCACCGGGACGCCCGGGCCAACCCGGGCCTGGCGAGCCAGCCTCCGGATCTCGGCTGCCCGCATGAAGCTCTCCTGGGCTACATACTCGCCCGCGGGGTAGGCGGTCGCCTGCGCCCGCCCCAGCGCCGTCAGCAATGGTGTTCGTTGATCCTGTCTCACGTCAGATCCCGTATGGTGTCCGGAACGGCGGGTGACACCTGGCCCCGCAGAACCACCTGCCGGGCCGCGCCGCGCGGACCAGGTTGTCTCGGATCAATCCGTACCCCCCGTTTCCACGTATTACGTAGTGACCGGTGCGACGGATTGGCAGCAGGTGTGATCCAGCACGACCGCAAAGAGGAGGACGGCTCGGTGTGGCAGGCGCTATGGGGGACCAGGACATCGTGCGGGTCCACGTCATAGTCCCCGCGGGATTCGACCATCCCGGCCAGCCTACCGGCGGCAACATCTATGACCGGCGGGTCTGCGCCGGACTGGCCGAGGCCGGCTGGGAGGTGCTGGTCGCGACCGTCGCCGCGCCGTGGCCGGCAGGCGGTTCGCGCGCCCGCGCTGACCTGGCCCGCGTCGTCTCCGCCATTCCAGACGGTGAGACTGTCCTGATTGACGGGCTCATCGCCTCGCCGGCCGCCGCGCAGTTGCTCCCACACACCGGGCGGATACGAATGACGGTGCTGCTGCACATGCCACTGGCCACCGCGGCCGACACATACCGCGATGCCGGTGCAGAGCGCTCTGAACGGTCCGTGCTCCGCGCGGCCGCAGGCGTGGTCGTCACCAGCGAATGGACCCGGCGGCAGGTCCTGACCCGATACCGGATCCCGGCCCGCCGCGTGCACGTCGCCCGGCCGGGCGTCGATCGGGTCGCTGCCCCGGCCCGGCCCATCCGCGGCCACCTGATCTGCGTCGGAGTCCTCAGTCGGCACAAGGGACAGGACATCCTCGTCGAGGCGCTCGCCAACCTCGCTGACCGGGACTGGCACTGCGTGCTGGCCGGATCGCTCGACCGCGATCCGGATTTCGTCGAACACCTGCAGACCCGTATCACGCGTCTCGGCTACGACCATCGCGTCCGGCTCAGCGGAGTCCTGACCGGCGCGGCGCTCAGCCACGCGTACACCACCGCCGACCTGCTCGTCGCACCGTCGCGCGCGGAGACCTACGGCATGACGGTCACCGAAGCGCTCGCCCACGGCCTGCCCGTCATCGCTACCGCCGTCGGCGGGCTGCCAGAAGCGTTCGGCTCCACCGCTTTCGGCGCCGGCCCCGGCCAGCTGATTCCGCCCGGCGACCCGGCCGCCCTCGCCGCCGCGCTCGGAGACTGGCTGAGCGATGAGGGCCTCCGGCGCCGGCTACGGGCCGCCGTACGACAGCGGCAGCCGACCCTGCGTGGCTGGGAGCAGACCACGCAGGAGATAGCTGCCGCACTGCCCGCTAGCCGTCCCGCTGCCAACGATCACAATGAGGGGAAGTCCGTCCGATGACATTCAGAACCGAGAGCCGTATGACAATCGCCAGCAGCGTCCATGAGGCGTGGTCGTATCTCTGTGACGTCGGACGCTGGCCAGAGTGGGCACCAACGGTTCTTGAAGGCCGGGTCCGTGGAGGAGGTCCGCTTCAGCCCGGCTCGCGGGTGGAGCAGCGGGCGAAGCTGATGTTCGGGTTGTCTCGCAGCCGCAGTCAGGAGGTGACCGTTGTCGAGCCGCCCACCTCCATGGCGTTCGCCGGGCCAATGGGTACATCCGCGGCGCGCTGGGGAATGGAACTCAAGCCGGCCGGCGACGGGAAGACCGACGCCATGATGTGGATCGAGGTCGATCTCGCGGGCATCATGCGGGCGGTCCCCGCGGGCATGCTCAAAGGCAGGGTTCAGCGCGTCAGCGATATTGAAATGGTGGCGATCAAAGCTGCTGTCGAGTCCGCTGCGCGGGAAGGTGCGGTGTCCTAGATGGGGCGGCGTGACGCGGCCGGCCTTGATGAAAACGCCGTGAGCCAGACCGACAGTACGCGAGAGCACCTGATAGCGACATACCGCAAGAAGGCAAGGCACTACGACATCACCTCCCGGCTGTACCCCGCGCCCGGCTACCCCCAGCGGACACAACGCCTCCGGGCCGTACGAGCGCTCGGCCTCCGCACGGGTAGCACCGTGATCGACCTGGCCTGCGGCACCGGTCTGAACTTCCCGCTGCTGCAGGAGGCGGTCGGTCCCGGTGGTCGCATCGTCGGCGTCGATCTGACCGATGCGATGCTCGCCCGTGCCCAGGACCGGGTAAAGGCGAACGGCTGGAGCAATGTCAGCCTCGTGCAAGCCGACGCAGCCGGCTTCGACTTTCCGGCCGAGGTCGACGCGATCCTGTCCACGTACGCCCTGACCCAGGTGCCCGAGTGCGCAGAGGTCATCGCCCACGGCACCGCGGCCCTCTCCGCGGGCGGACGCTGGGCCGTGCTGGATCTCAAGGTTCCCGGCAACACCCCCGGGTGGCTGGCGCAACTAGGAACCGCAGCGGTGCGGCATTTCGCCTCCATAGATGAGTGGATCACGCGCCGTCCGTGGGAGGCGATTCGCGCCGCCATGCAGGAAGAGCTGGCTGATTTCGCCTGGACCGAGTTGTTCTTCGGAACTGCTTTCCTCGCTGCCGGGTCCAGCCAGTCCGGTCACGGCCGGGCACCGCATCAGGTGTAGACCATCTGCCCAGCTCAGCCCCCAATCAGTGTGAAGGCCGCGCTGGCCGCAGCCTGGAAGACATGTCAGGAGATGCCGGCGTCACCGCCGCGTCCGGGCAGGTGACCTGCGCCGCCATGTCCTTGCAGGCCCCGCTGCGGTCGCCGGCGGCCACCGCGTGCATCCAGTTCGTGAGGGCTGCGCCCGGCGTGCCGTTACCGGCGGCAGCGGCGGACTGCCCCCGGCTCGCGGGCTTGCCCGGACTGCCGGGCGCACTGGAGGAGGTTGAGGCGGTGGTGGCGGTACCGCACGCGCTCACGCACCAGACGGGGATGGACCACTTCCGTTGCGTGCGGATAAAGAGAAGCAGTGGCGTGCAGCGAGGCATGGCCATGGGATCCGTCTGCCTGTGGCTGTTCAGGCCCGGCAGATTGTCTTCTCACGGATCTTCCTCCAGCAGCTTCGCGGCTGCGGTGGGGTCCATCATGTTGGACCAGACCTGTTCTTCCGGGGCGACGGCGCGTTCGGGCATGGCGTAGTCGGACATCCAGGCGTCGAGCTGGCAGCCGGGGATGAGGCTGAGGATGGTCGCGACCAGGCGGCGGGGGACTGAGCCGATGATGCGCACCGCGACGTAGGTCGAGTAGCCCTGGTCGGCGAGGACCTGGATCCCGAGGGCCGAGCCGTCGAGCATCGCGGCGTGCTCGCGCCCGTCAAGCAGCGACTCGCGCAGCAAGGTGTGCACGGTTGCGCGCAGGCGGCGTTCCGCTCGTACCGCGTGCTCGGCTTTCCAGCGCAGTTCGTCTTCCTGCCCGGGAAGAAGGCCGCTCGTGTACGTTTCGGTGGTCAGCGGGGGCGTGTGCGCCGCGTTGTACTGGCTGCGGGCGGCCTTGGCGCGGGCCGTGAGCGAGGCGTAGAAATCGTCGAGCGATCCTTCTTCCCGCTGGCCGGCCGCGACCAGCCACGGGATGCCGTCGTCAGCCATCCAGGCCGCGCCGCGCCACCGCTGGACTTTCACCTTGAACAGCACCTGGTCGTCGACGGACGCGATGCGTTCCTGGGGAGTGCCGTCGTCAGCGAACCGCTCGCTGGCCTTGGCCAGCAGGGGATGCGGTACCTCGTCCAGCGGCGTGTCGGCAGGTGGCACTGCCTGTCCGAGGTCCTCGCGCAGGCACCGCAGCGTGGGCCTTGCCCGCCTGGCCATCGCTAGTCCTCCTCCTCCACCACGCCGCCGACCGCCTCCAGTTCCTCGCGGGTCATGCCGGCGAGCATCGCGACCCTGGCTGCGCGGCTGCCGTCGAGTTGGCCGAGCAGCTCGCGCATGCCGGCCTGCATTTCCTCCCGGCGGGCGTTCAGGTAGAACTCGACAGCGGCCTCGACGAGTTCCTTCTTGCTCATGCGCAGGTAGTGCGCACCGCTGGTGATCAGGCGGTCGCCCTCGGGGGAGACCTTGACCGCGACCTGCCTGGGCATCGGCTCCATCGTCGTCATGCGCGCATTCCCTTCCTCCGAGGGACCCTGTCCTGCCGGTACCTCAAGTACCTCTAGTGTACCGACGGAGCCGCACTCCTGCGCCGATGTGCTCACCACGTGATCACCGCCACGGCGAAAGCCGATGGACCTGGTACAGCCGTTAGCCAGCGTGAACCACTGCGGTCCAGTGTGCCGACTGTAGCCAGAATCGTTCAGGGACTGCCGCCCATGCGGTCCGTCAGCGACTCTTTCGAGAGTCCGTATCTGGCGCAGAAGTGATCGAGGACTTTGGAATCCACCGGGTCAGGGAGTGACTTCTGGGCCGCGGCAGCGACGTCTGCCATTCCGGCCCGACGAAGCATCCGGACGACCTCCTGAAGGGAAACGTCCACGGGACCCACCTGCCTTTCGGCACTTAACGGTCATGGGCTGTTCCCCTGTCAGCGCCCATGCGGCTTCAGTCGGGCCGGGGCGGTTACGGCAGGGGGCTAGGCCTGGCGGGAAGGCGCCAGTAGTCCGCGGTGAGGAAAGGAAGGCCGGCGGCGATGGCCCGGTCGCGCAGCATGGTGACCACCGGCCAGGGCCTCAGCCAGACGGTCTGGTCGGTGACCCGTCCGCTGTCATCGAACTGGAAGACGTCGATGCCTTGCAGGAGGTGGCCGTCGATGACACAGCTCCAGTACTCGACGAGCCTGCCGGCCGGGGTGAACCGGGCCAGGTACTCGCGGGCCCCCTGGATGCCGTCGATGAGCTGGTGATACGCTCCGACGTCCTCGGGTCCACGCAAGGTCTTGGTGAGCATGGCGCTGTGGAACGCGACCTGCGGCGACAGCGGAAGAGGGCCGCCTGGCCGCTGGCCGGCGCCCGCGCCAGGATCCGGGGCGGGGACTTTGCCGTCGTCGAGCTGCCAGGCCGTCAGCGGCACGACACCGGCCAGCGCGGGGAGTATCCCGTCCCGGAAGCTCGCGGTGACTCCCCAGGGGCGCTGCAGGACGGTGATGTCGTGGATCAGCCCTCCGGCCTCGCCGGCCAGGACCGTAGCCCCAGAGATCTCGCGCTGGTCCAGCATCCCCTTCCAGAACAAGATGAGCCGCTCGTCGTCGCTTGCCTGGTCGGTGTACTCGAGCCCATCGACGATGCGGGTTCCCTGCGCGAGGTACCTCAGCGTGAGGTCCTTGCCGTGCAAGTCCTCGGTCAGGGTGGGCGTGTGGTAAGTGACGTCCTCGGCGAAGAGGGCAGCCATCGCGGCGCCATCACGCCTTTCCGCCGCCTCGGCGAAACGATGCGTAATCATTAGCCTCCGTTCAACCAACTTGGGGCACGTCCACACCTTGTCGCGTCCGTCGATCGGAGCGGCGTAGATGCTCTCTTCCGAGCCTGACGTCCAGGGCTATGGTGCTCTGCCCGTCATCGTCTTGCCGCGCGGGCCGCGCCCGCATCTGCTTACACGCCAGCACAAGGTGGCCAGCCAGGACCCGCAGGCTTCCGGGCTCCGTCCCAGGAGTTAGGCTGCCAGGCAGTTGCAGTGCAGCTCTTAACGGGAGGCCGATGGCTGTGGGTCCCCGCCCGACCGGGCTCGCCGGCCGGCGTACCGAGTGCGGGGTGCTCGACGCGCTGCTGCGGGCCGTCCGGGCGGAGGAAAGCCGGGTGCTGGTGCTGCACGGCGAGCCGGGGATGGGCAAGACGGCGCTGCTGGAGTACCTGGCCGGGCGGGCGGCTGGCTGTCGGGTACTGCGGGGAGCTGGCGTGCAGTCGGAGATGGAGCTGGCCTTCGCCGGACTGCATCTGCTGTGTGCGCCGCTGCTTGGCCGGCTCGCCGAGCTGCCGCCCCCGCAGGCCGCGGCGCTGCGGACCGCGTTCGGCATGAGCGAGGGCCCGGCACCGGACCGGTTCCTGGTGGGGCTGGCGGTACTGGGCTTGCTGTCGGAGGCGGCCGGGGAGCGGCCGGTGCTGTGCGTGATAGATGACGCGCAGTGGCTGGACCAGGCGTCGACGCAGGTGCTGGCGTTCGTGGCGCGGCGGCTCGGGGCGGAGTCGGTGGGGCTGGCCTTCGGGACCCGGGTAGCGGGCGGGGAACTGGCCGGGCTGCCGGAACTGGAGGTCGGAGGCCTGCCGGAGGCCGATGCGCGGGCTCTGCTGGATGCGGCGCTAACCGGGCCCGTCGATGCGCGCGTGCGCGATGAGATCGTGGCCGAGACGCGGGGCAATCCGCTGGCGCTGCTTGAGTTGCCCCGCGGGGTGACGGCGGCCGAGTTGGCGGGCGGGTTCGGGCTGCCCGGCGCGTTGCCGCTGACGGGACGGATCGAGGACAGCTTCCGGCGACAGATCGACGCCCTGCCGGTCCAAGCCCGGCGGCTGCTGCTGGTGGGGGCGGCCGACCCGACCGGCGACCCGGTGCTTGTCTGGCGGGCCGCCGGCCGGCTGGGCATCGGCGTCGCGGCGGCCAGGCCGGTGGCGGAGGCGGGCCTGGCGGAGTTCGGTGCCCGGGTGCGGTTCCGGCATCCGCTGGTGCGGTCGGCCGCCTACCGGTTGGCGTCGGCTTTGGACCGGCAAGAGGTGCACCGGGTCCTAGCCGAAGCCACCGATCCGGAGGCTGATCCGGATCGCCGTGCGTGGCACCGGGCGCAGGCCGCCGACGGGCCGGATGAGGACGTGGCCGCCGAATTGGAACGGTCGGCGGGCCGGGCGCAGGCCCGCGGCGGCCTGGCCGCGGCGGCCGCGTTCCTTGAACGGGCGGCGGAGCTGACGGCCGACCCGGCGCGCCGCGCCGAGCGAACGCTGGCCGCGGCGCAGGCTGATCTGCGGGCGGGCGCGTTCGGCCGGGCCCTGGAGCGGCTCGCCACGGCGGAGGCGGGGCCGGTCGACGACGGGCAAGGGGCCCGGGCCGACCTGCTGCGCGGGCAGATCGCGTTTGCCTCTGGCCCGGGCAGCGATGCTCCGCTGCTGCTGCTGAAGGCGGCCCGGCGGCTGGAGCCGCTCGACCTGGACCTCGCCCGGGAGACCTACCTGGACGCCTGGCTGGCGGCGCTGTACGCCGGGCACCTGGCGGTCGGCGGCGACCTGGAGGAGGTCTCCCGCGCGGCCCGCGCCATGCCCGCACCGCCGCGTCCGCCGCGGCCCGCCGACCTGCTCCTGGACGGTCTCGCGGTGCTGGTCACCGACGGGCCGGCCGCCGCCGCCCCGGCGCTGCGGCAGGCCACCAGCGCATTTGCCGACGCCGACATCCCCGCGGAAAAGGCATTCCGCTTGGGCCGGACGGCCAGGATTATCTACCAAGCTTTGTGGGAGGGCGAAGGCTGGCGGCTGACTATGAGGCAGGTCCAGCTCGCCCGGGACGCAGGCGCGCTGGACCAGCTGCCGTTCCTGCTGGTGGTACTAGCCGTGGCCGACGTGGCAAGAGGTGACTTCGCGGCCGCCGCCTCGCTGATCGCCGAGACCGATGCGGTCTGCGAGGCGACCGGGTCTCACATCGGGCCCTACGGCGCCATGGTGCTGGCCGCGTCTGTGGGCAGGCAAGCCGAAGCCGCCCCGTTGATCCGGGCCGTCCTTGAGCAGGCCCCCGCCCGGGGGGAAGGAGCCGCGGTGACGTGGGCGCACTGGGCGGCCGCGCTCTTGTATAACGGCCTGGGCCGGTATGCCGACGCGCTGGCGGCGGCTCGGCAAGCCAGCGGGCCCCGGCTGGTGCACATCTCCATGTGGGCGCTGCCTGAGCTGGTCGAGGCCGCCGTGCGCACCGGGAACACCGGGCTGGCAGGCGAGGCCCTCGACCAGCTGTCTGGTTGGACCCAGGCTGGCCGGACCGACTGGGGGCTGGGGGTTGAGGCCCGGTGCCGGGCGCTGCTGAGCGATGGCGAAGCCGCCGATCGCCTGTACCGAGAGGCGGTGGTCCGGCTCGGCCGGACCGGCATGCGCCCGGACCTGGCCCGCGCCCGCCTGCTGTACGGGGAGTGGCTGCGCCGGCAGGGGCGTCGTACCGATGCGCGCGAGCAGCTGCGCGCCGCCGGCCAGCTGCTGGAGGCGATCGGCATGGACGCGTTCGCCGGGAGGGCCCGGCGTGAGCTGCGCGCCGCCGGTGTGATCGCCCGCGGGCGCGCCGTCTCCGTCCGCGCCGAGCTGACCGCGCAGGAGGCACAGATCGCCCGGCTGGCCGCTGACGGGCTGTCCAACCCGGAGATCGGTATGCGGCTGTTCCTGTCCCCGCGCACCGTCCAGTACCACCTGGGCAAGGTCTTCACCAAGCTGGACATCACCTCTCGCACCCAGCTCAGCCGCGCCCTGTCGGGCGACTGAGGCAGCGGCCCGCAGCCCTTCGACCGCCGGCTGGCCAACCACCTCGTGGACCTGCTGACCGCGAGCGCGTGACCCGGGCACGACGACGAGGGTCGCTCATCGGCACCGACCCCTCACGTGATCGGCGGACGGCAGGCCGGCTGGGGCGGTGGAGCCACCGCGAATCCGTTCGGTGACCGCTCTTTTGATTTTTCCGAACGACTTGTGGTGACTCTCGCCGGACCCGCGATGCGCCTTGCGTCGGCTTCCGGCCGCCACGATCCTGCTAGTGGGGTGACGCCTGGCCGCGGCCGTCAGTTCGCGGACCCGCCGGTCGCCGGAAGCCAGCTCCCGCATCAGCCGCCACCGCATCAGATCGGCGAGCAGCCGCACCACCGGGGAACGGAATTCCAGAATCCATGAGGTATCCAGTACCCCATTAGACCCGCTGAATCTTTTCCGGGAATCAGGTAACAGTACCCGTTCTCATAGCTCGCCTTTGGGTCCAGGGAGCCGACAAGGAAGGGGAATCCATGGGCGACGCTCATCGTATCTGACTAGATCGGCGTGGATATTACATTCACTTATGGTGGCCGCCCAGTTTGGGGAAGTGCTGAGCAGCGGGAACGGGAGCGCGCGGAGCAGGAGCCGACCGCGAATGAATACGACCGGGCCCGGGCGGCCCGCGGCCCGGCAACGCCGGCCGTATCGGTGGCCCCCTTGCTCGGTGATTCTAGCTTCGAGCCATCGCTAAAAGGCAGCAAGTGTTCACCGGACGAAAGCAAATCTATAGAAAATCTAAAGTTTTCCGAAGTGGTGTCCCCCCTTCTGATAACTGGGCGATTCTGTAAACTGCAAGGTTTCCCGTCCGCTACTTTTTGTGTGGTTATGTCGGAGACTCTTATGTCTAAGAACGTTGCGTCGAAGAATCTAGGCTTTCCGGGCATTCGTCGGCTTGAGGCGGATGATCTGGGGGACTGCGCTGCCCTCTCGCTGGACCGGGGATGGTGGCCGGAGCGCGGCAAGTGGTCGCTGCTGCTGGCCGCGTCCGATGCGTGGGGGATCGACGCGCCGGACGGCCAGGGGCTAGCCGGGACGGTGGTGCTGACCCGATGGGGCGCCAGTTGTGCTGCGATTGGCATGATGCTCGTCGCGTCGCGGTACGGGGGCCAGGGACTCGGCCGGGCGCTGATGGCACACGCGCTGGGTGCGGCCGGGGAGGGCGCCGCCGTCTCGTTGTTCGCCACCGACTCGGGCAGGCCGCTGTACGACAAACTCGGCTTCAAGCCGGTTCGCAGGAGCGTCGCGTTTCGCGGGCAGTTCCGCGTCAACTCGGAAACCGCGGACCGGAAAAAGAGCGAGGCGGGCGCCGGGCCAGCCGGATCATCGGTCGATGTTCGGGCCGCCACCGAGGCGGACATTCCGGCGATCCTCGCGCTGGACCGTGCCGCGTACGGCGCGGACCGGGAACGGATCCTCGCCCGGCTGCCGGCCTTCGCGGACCGGATCGCCGTCCTCGAGACCGGGGAGGGCATCGTCGGGTACGCCGCCGGGTGGCGCACCGAGCCGTTTACCGTGATCGGCCCCCTGATGGCCCGGGACGGCGAGTCGGCTAGGCGCCTGGTCGCGGATCTGGCCGCGCACTCGGCCACCGCGATCCGCCTGGACATTGACCCGGACCGACCCGAGCTACCCGGCTGGGCGCGCGCCTGCGGGCTCTTGCCGACCGAGCGGACGGTCATGATGACTCGCGGCGACCTGACTCCGCGGGGCATACCGGAGCACCTGTTCACCCCGATTTCCGTCGCCATGTGCTAACGGCCAGGCCCTGGCCGAAGGTCCCGAGTACAGGCCTGGGCAGAAATGACGATGCGTTTCTCTGCCCTGCCTTGACTCGTCGGCCGGCTCAGCCTACGGGAGCGGACTCTGTCCGGCCGCCATCGCCTGCGGCGGGCCTCCGGCTACGGCCAGCGAGGTGGGAGGCGTCTCCCCGCGCGCACTGCGCGCCACCGATCGGGCCAGCTGGGCCGCGGTGTGGTGGGTCCCGGCGATGAACCGCACCCCCGGACCGAGGCTCGCCACAGTGTGGGCGCCCGCGAAGTACAGGCCAGGGACGCTCGATTCTCCGGCCCGGTTCACCATGGGAAAGTTGGCGCGCGTCACAATGCCCGCCCGTACTTGCTCCGACAGGAACGACAGCCGGGCGACGTCAATACGGAAGCCAGTGCCCGCGATGACGTGATCGGCTGTGATACTCGAACGTTCGGGACCGTCAAGCTGGAGCAGCACCCGGCTTCCGTGCGGCTCGGCCGACCTCAGCCGGTGGCCGGTCAGCACCTCGAGCACGCCCTCGACACGCTCGCGGAGCCACCACGCGCCCTTCGGCCCGAACGTGGTCAGCGCCTTGTCGACCCGGACGGACGCGGGCAGCAGCCTGAATGCGTCCGGCGAGACGTAGAAGGCGCATCCCCACCCCTCGCACAGCTTCGTCGGCGGCCGCTTGATGTAGTCGGCAAGCCGGATCTCCTGGGGTATCTGCTTCTCCCAGATGAGCTGCGGGCGACGGGCGATGACCTGGACGTCGGCACCCTGCTCCTGCAGCAGCGCCGCGGTTTGCAGTGCGGACTGCCCGCCGCCGATCACCGCCACTCGCCTGCCATGAAACTGGTCCAGCCGGTCGTGGGCGGAGCTGTGGGTCATGAGGTCCGGCGGCAGCCCGGATAGCTCGCTCGGAACGTGCGCGTACGGGATCATGCCCGTCGCGATGATCACCTGCCGCACGAACGCCGGTGCTTCTTCGGCGAACTCCACCGTGAACCCGCCATCGCGCGGCGCTACCCTCGTCACCGTTATATCCCGCACATCAGGTACTTGCTGTTTGGTGAACCAATCGGCGTACCCGAGGAAGCGTTCAAGCGATAGCGGCCCCACCCGGTCAACATAATCGTCGAATCCATGCAACCGGGCATATGTCGCGATGTCGTATCCGCGCTCCGGAGTGGAGATTACCGAGCCATAAGGTTCCGATTTAAGGAAAAGCCCAAGAGGCATATGTGCGCGCCAGGTATTCATCGGCCGGCCGACTATTGTGTGTTCGACGCCGAGTTTCCTGAGGTGTGTGGAAATGGACAGTCCAAAAGGTCCTGCGCCAATGACGAGTACGTCACTGATGGCCATGAAGTGCTCCCTTCCCACGGCAATGAGCGCAAAGTTACGAGAAAGTAACGTTCGGTCGATGGTTGAGCAGCCTCGCATAGATTTGAGCAGAAATGCAGAGGATAATCGGAAACAGCCCACAATAAGAACATATCAAGTAGAAGTCACCGCTATTGTCAGTCTCACCTCGGCGGCTTCAGCTCGCTCACTGCCGTCAGTACGTCGAACAATGTGAACGGGGACCTGCAGACGGCCGAGGACGTCGTGCAGGAGACCATGGCGCGCTGGAAGCGGAGGAGCGCGCCGCGGTGAGGCGGCACCCTCCCCACGTGCCCGGAGTGCCGCGCTGAGTACGAGAAACTGCTGTAACACTGTAATCATGCAGGCTGCGGCATGTCGAGCGCCCGGATGCCCATCAAGTCGACGCAGTGCCTACCCCGGATCTGGGTGATGACCACGAGCACGCCGTCGCAGCTGCGGCAGCGGATGACCGTCCCCGGGCCGCCGGCGTAGAGGCCGCTCGCGCCGATCGGCGCGACGGCCCCGCACGACGCGCACGTCGCGACGGCGACGGTCATCTCCGTCCCGAAGATCTCTTGCAGCAGGCCAGCAGCGGCGTTGCCGTCGAGTTCGTCCATCATGGTCCTCCAGTACCGCCGAACCGTTCCGTCTTGACCCGGCCAGGCTCGTAGCCGAGCGCAACCAGCCCCGCAGCCACGGTCTCCACGAAGCTTGTCGGCCCGCACACGAACGCGAGCGGGTTCTTCCCCGCCGGCCACGCGGTCTCGGCCAGCAGCGCCCGGTCGACCCGGCGCGCGTAGCCGGTCCACCCGGCGGGCTGCTCCCGGGTGAGGGTGTAGATGATCTCTACCCCGTCGTGATGGCCATCGAGCTGTCCCGGCGGCACCCGGTCCGCGGCACGGTCCGGCACGGTGTGGCGTCGCCGGAATCCGTGTGATACCGGGCTCATTTATCCTCCTGCCATGGCGCCGACGATGAGGTAGGGCTCGGTCCCGGCCGCGACAGCATCGGGCAGCGGGTCGTCGGGCGGGTCGTGGGACAGGTCAAGCTCGCAGGCGAAGAACCGGATGAAGGCGCGCCGGGGGCCGCCGTCGTGGTCGCGGATCGTCCCCCGGAGCATCGGGTAGCGGGCCTCCAGGGCGTCCAGCACTGACCGCTGGGTGACCGGGCCCGTGATGTCGAGGCGCACCTCACCACCGATGCGGGCGAGGGCCCGTAGGTGCGCGGGGAGCACGACCCGGATCATGGCAGCGTCTGGACCTCGACCGACAGCACGGCGGGAAGGTCGCGGACGATCGGCTCCCAGCTGTCACCGGAGTCCGCCGAGGCGTAAACCTGGCCGCCGGTAGTGCCGAAGTAGACGCCGCAGGAGTCGAGCGTGTCCACTGCCATCGCGTCGCGCAGCACGTTGACGTAGCAGTTCTCCTGCGGCAGGCCCGTGGTCAGCGGCTCCCAGTCATCGCCGCCGGTGCGGCTGCGGTACACCCGCAGCTTCCCCTCGGGCGGAAAGTGCTCGGCGTCGCTGGTGATCGGGACGACGTAGACCGTGTCCGGCTCGTGTGCGTGCACGTCGATGGGAAAGCCGAAGTCAGACGGCAGGTTCCCGGAGATCTCCCGCCACGACTCGCCGCCGTCATCGCTGCGCATCACGTCCCAGTGCTTCTGCATGAACAGCACGTCCGGCCGCGACGGGTGCATTGCCAGGCGGTGCACGCAGTGCCCTACCTCAGCGTCCGGATCGGGGATGCCCTCAGACTGCAGGCCCCGGTTGATCGGGCGCCAGGTCTGGCCCGCGTCATCGGACCGGAACGCGCCCGCCGCCGAGATCGCGGCGAACATCCGGCCCTGCCGCGCGGGGTCCAGCAGGATCGTGTGCAGGCACATCCCGCCCGCGCCCGGCTGCCACGACGCGCCGGACTCATGGCCGCGCAGCTTGGGCAGTTCCTGCCAACTGTGCCCCCCGTCGCCGGAGCGGAACAGCCCGGCGTCCTCGACCCCGGCGTACACGACGTCCGGGTCGTCCAGCGACGGCTCCAGGTGCCAGACCCGCGCGAACTCCCACGGGTGCGGTGTCCCGTCGTACCACTGATGGGTGCCGGGCGTGCCCTGGTAAGCGAACTGGTTACCCACCGGCGCCCAGGTCGCGCCGCCGTCGTCGGATCGCTGGATCACCTGCCCGGACCAGCCGCTCGACTGCGACGCGTACAGTCGGCGGGGGTCGGCCGGCGAGCCTTTCAGGTGATAGATCTCCCAGCCGGAGAAGTACGGGCCGCTGACCTCCCACTGCTTCCGCATGCCGTCCGAGGTCAGGACGAACGCGCCCTTGCGCGTGCCCGCGAGTACCCGTACACCGCTCACGCCCAACTCCCCCCAGTCTCGCTCGGCGCGACGACCCGCCGCCCGGCCGGGCGTCATCACGTCCCGCTGACATTCTGACGCCAAGAAGCCGCCGAACTCATCGCGCCGATGGGAATCGTGCAAATACCCGCGACTGTGGGTTGCCCGGCGCAATTAGCCTGGTCATCGCCTCGCCGGCGCCGGAAAGCCCGTTAGCGTGACTAGATGCTAGGCGCCGGCTGGACGGAGGCAGTGGCCCTGGCGGCGGCGTTCGCCATCGCGGTGCTGGCCACGCCCGCAGGGGTCTCGGGGGCGGTGCTGCTGCTGCCATTTCAGGTCAGCGTCCTGGGCACGCCGAGCCCCGCGGTCACCCCGACCAACTTGCTCTACAACGTGGTCGCGACCCCGGGCGCGTTGTACCGGTACTGGCGGCAGGGACAGACCGGCGGCAGGCTCGCCCTCGCGCTCATCGCCGGAACGCTCCCCGGCGTGGTCGCCGGATCGGTCATCCGCGTGGACCTGCTGCCGAGCGCCCAGGTCTTCGACTTCGTCGTCGCGGCCGTCTTGCTGCCGCTCGGGACATGGCTGGCGCTGACCAGCCCGGCCCGCACTGAGGGGGAGGCACGGCAGGCGCGGGCAGTTCCCCCGCCCGTACTGATCCTGCTCGCCGCGGTCGTGGGCTGCGTCGGCGGCATCTACGGCATCGGAGGCGGCTCGATCCTGGCCCCGATCCTGATCGGCACCGGCCGCGAGCCGAAGGATGTCGCTCCTGCCGCGCTGGCGTCGACATTCGTGACGTCAGTGGCGGGCGTGGTTACCTTCATGATCTTGTCGATTCATCACCATGGACCCGTTTCCCCGGACTGGCCTATCGGCGTTGCGCTGGGCGTCGGCGGGCTGGCGGGAGCGTACTCCGGCGCCCGGATTCAGGGGCGGCTTCCCGACGTCCTGATCCGGCGCGTATTGGGCGTCCTGGTGGTCGCTATCGGTGCCCGATACCTGTGGTCGAGCCTACGATGACTCCTGGTTTAGCCGCCTGCCTGATCGCGGGTCAAATGAGGGAAAGGACAGCGAGGACACCCATTCCGCACAAGCAAAATAGAACAAAGTACCCATAATCGTTTCCCTCTAGAATTATCGCGGGTCAAAATTGGCGATATTCGCCGCGGATGACCCGCAATGATAGAAACGGCCGGTCAGGGCGCCGGACAAAGCGGGACGAAGTACTGCACTTTGACGGCGATGCGGGGACGCATGCTCGGATGACCCGCAATCCCCCAACCGGGCGGCGGTCAGCAAACCCCACGCCCATCACTGAGAAGGGGTCTTCCGAGTACTCAGTGGGCGGTGGCCTAGGATCTTGCGAGGAACGAAACGCAGCCCTGCCGGGGACTGGCCTGACCCCGCCACTCTCTTGAGGTGCACCGTCACACCATGGCCCCGATCAGCCGCCTTCTGGCCAGCCGGATCTTCCGTTTCGGCTTCGTGGCTCTCACCTTGGCGTTCGCTGCCTGGTACATCGTCGGGCACTGGAGCGGCATCCGCAGCGGCCTGAACAGTATCGGGCTGCTGGCAGCACTCGGTGCCCTCGCTTGCGTGCTGGCCGCCCTCGTCTGCACGATGCTGGTCTGGCGGGCGCTGATGGCGGGCCTGGGATCTCCGCTGCCGGTCGGCGTGGCCTCGCGCGTGCTGTTCGTCGGCCAGCTCGGCAAGTACCTGCCCGGTTCGGTGTGGCCGGTCCTGGCTCAGATAGAGCTGGCCAGTGAGCATAAGGTGCCCCGCGCCCGCACCGCCGCCGCGTCGGTGATCAACATGTGCTTGTCGCTGTTGTGCGCGCTGATAGTCGCACTGCTCACGCTGCCGTTCACGCACGCTCTGGCCAGGTACTGGTGGGGCTTTCTCATCGCGCTTCCCCTCCTTGTGTGCCTGTACCCGCCGACGCTGAATCGCCTGCTCCGGCTCGGCTTCAAGATCCTCAAGCGTGTTCCACCCGATCAGGCGCTGTCCGGCCGGGTGATCATCGTCGCCATGGCCTGGTACGTCGTGTCGTGGATCTTCTACGGCCTGCAGGTCTACGCGATGGCGCTCCGCATAGGGATCCGGCCTGCCAGCGGGCTGCCCCTGTGCATCGGCGCCTTTGCCCTTTCCTGGGCTATCGGGTTCGTTACCCCGTCTCCTGCGGGCGCGGGATTCCGCGATGTCTTGCTCATCGTCCTCCTGTCAACCCAGATGAGCGCCCACGATGCGGTCGCCATCACTCTCGTGTCCCGCGTGGCGACGATCGTTGCTGACGGGATCACCGCCGGCGCCGCCGTCGCCTTTTACAAGTACCGGCAGCGCAAGAGCCTTGAAGCAGTCACGAGGACGACGGATCAAGTGTCGCTATCCGCACCGCACGGCCCTCATGAACTCGCTTGAATCGGAGAAGCCGATGACGGCCTCGCGCAGCGGGTCAATGCGTTCCTCGAAACCGGCGCGCGCGGCTACCGCGCGCGCCTTGGTGAGCAATGGGTCCCAGCGCCAATGCGGGCAAGGGCTGCGGCCAGCGGAAAGATAGTCCGCGGTCACGCCGCTGCGCAGCGTTACCGCTATCCGGGCGGGATAGCTCTGCGGGTGCCGGGCCGCCAACGAATCCTCTTCGTGGACGTGAACCGCTCCCATCAGCCGCCGAAAATCAGAAGAGTCGCGCAGCACGGGCCGGGCGCAGTTGAAGAGGTCCTGGGGATGGAGCAGCCGCACGGCGATCTGGTATTGCGCGCTCACCAGCGACCACATCCGGCCTGACCCGCTCGGCTGGTCGATCATCCGCCGATAGGCGGACGGGACGTGGACGTCGACGACCGTCACGTCATCGGCCCGGAAACCGTGCTCATCCTGAAGGACGCCGACCGCGTCGATGGCGGCGGCGACCTGCCCGGCCGACGCCCACTGCTTCAGATGGGCCTGGGCCAGCCCGCGTCCCGGCTCCCAGGTCCGCCCCAGAACGGCTCGCAGCCCGGGGAAGAGCCCGCTGCCTGAGTTCCCGCTAAGGCTGGGGTCCTGATCGAGCAGGCCCAGGTCCCCGCGCGAGCCGCTCCGCGCGGCCAGCGCCGCGTGGAAGCCTGCCGTCACCGCGAGGCCGAAGCTGAGCCAGCGGCCGTCTTCCCCCGTTCCCCGCACGGAACGGGGGGTCGACAGCACTGCCAGCGCGATGGCGTGCGCCATCTCCTCGGGATCCAGGCCGAGCAGCCGACCCGTCGTCGCGGCGGCCGCCGGGCCGGCCGCGACGAGGCTTGGCCAGCCCCCCTGCCGGTACAGGAAGTCCGGGCCGCCGACCCCCAGCCCGAGCGCGTACATGAGGTCGTACCCGGCTGTCATCGCGCTGAGCAGGTCATCGGCGCCGTATTCGCGCTGTCCGGCGATCGCGGCCGCGCCGACCAGCGCCGGGACTACCGCCGCGGCCGCCGTGGTGACCGACTCCAACTGCAGGTCATCCAGTTCGGTGGCCCGGATACGGCGGGCCAGGGCCAGCACGATGTCCGCTGGCGAGGTCGCGCGGGAGCAAGCTCCCAGGTTCCCCATATGGCGCGCGGCCTTGGTGCCCTCCTGGGTAGTGGTTCCGGCGAAGGCGGCCACGACGGCATCGAAGAGATGCAGGCGGGCGAGTGCCCGCGTCGGTGCGGAAGCGGGCAACGCCGCGCGCCTGCCGAGTTCAAGTAGCTGACTGGTCATCGCGGTGACGGTGAACCGGTTCGCGCCGGACTGGCGGTGTCGGCGACCGCCACCACCGACACCTGGTCGTGACCGAAGGCGGCGCCGAGCATCGCGGCGCCCGCGGGCCCGAGTCCGACGATGCCGGGCCCGATGCTCAACGGATCGGCCTTGCCGCACCCGTAGCGCCTGGCTGGCCGGTAAGGCAGACCGGCCCGTCGGCCGCCGCAAGCACCGTTTCCGCGACTGCGGCGTGCGTGCCGTCGGCGAAGCGCACGTCGATGCCGACGACCACCACGGAACCAGCCGGGATCGGCAGGCCGGATGGGTAGTCCGCGTACTCGCCGTTGGTGGCCATGTCGGCCTGGTGCACCCAGCGGACGTCGCTGATTGCGCCCGCGGGCAGCCGGTCAAGGGCAGACCGGGCGGCCTCGTGGAGGTCGGCCGCCGTCGCGCCGGGTACCGCTGCGGTCACGGCGACCGCGATCGCCTGCCGCAGCAGGTCCGGCCAGGCCGCGGTGGCCGTGTCGGCGAGCCGGCTGGCCTGCAGCCACAGGTACCGGTACTGGCCGGTGATCCGCACGGACGTCACGCCGTCCGCGGTCCGTGCCGTGTCCGCTAGGACGTCGAGGAAGCCGGCGCCGCGCAGGCCGCGCTCGGCGGCCGCGATCCGCTCGCGGTCGGTGAGCCCGGGGGCAGCCGCAACGGTGGCGGTCTCCACGAGCAACCCGGCGGCGTGCCTGAGCAGGGCGACCTCGGCCGGCGAGGGGACCTGCCGCCGCGCGCGCACCAGCCCGGAGAGCTCGCGGACATCCCAGCCGGCGAGCGCCTGGCGGATCTCCGCGGCGACCGGGCCCGGCCACAGTTCGGCTTCGATCAGCCCGACCGTGCCGCCGTCGCCCGGGCCGAGGAACTTGGCGACGAGTTCGGCGAAGCTGCGCCCGCTGCGGATCTCGGTCACCGTGGAGATCAGCTGCATCCACGAGTGCACCCGCAGCGACAGCTTGGTGAGGAAGACCGGGTGGCCGTAGGCGGGGACCGCGAGAATTCCCTCGTTCCAGTACACACACAGGTTGGTCAGGTACGCGATGTCGTCGGAGCGGGAGACGTCGCCGTAGATCAGCCCCACGTCGGTGCCGTCGGCCTGCAGTTCCCGCTGCACCGCCGCGACCCGGCCGTACCACTCTTCCGCCGGGATCTCGGCGGAGTCCAACAGGACGAGCCCTCGCTTCATCGGACCGCTCCTTCGAATAGCTTGCGCTCGGTACTGATCAGGATCTCGGCACCGTTCTCCGTCACCCGGACCGGGTCGCCGAGCACGTGGTAGCCGGCGATCGGCGTGTAGGTGTTCGGGTGGATGATGAAGACCGCGTTCTCCGGCAGCTCGGTTTCATTGCCTTCGATGATGGGGGTCTCGTCGATGTGCAGGCCGTGCCCGTGGCCCCGCACCCGGGTGTACTGGCTGGTGCAGTACTCGCCCAGGCCCCGCGCGCGGAAGACGTCGTTCTGCGCCCGCGCGACCTCGTGCGCGGTGACGCCGGGATGAACGGCCGCGATCCCGGCCTCGACCGCCTCATTGAACAGGTCGAAGGACCGGTGCTGCGCGTCGCTCGCCTTGCCGACGACGGCGGACCGGCAGATCTGCAGCCAGTAGCCGTCCAGCTGCGGGGTCAGTTCGGTCCGGACCATGTCGCCCGCCCGCAGGACGCGCGGGGTGGGCGCGGTCATGCCGCGGACCTCGTCGCCACCCGACGCGATCAGCATGAAGTTGTCCTCGGCGCCCAGGCCCTTGATGGCCGCCTCGACGGCCGCGACGATGCCGTACTCGGGCAGACCCGGCTCGAGCACGTCCACGAAGGCGGCCCAGCCGGCGTCGACCACGCTGGCGGCCCGCCGGATCCGGCCGATCTCCCAGTCGCTCTTGACCAGGCGGACGTCATCCATGAGGCCGGTGGCCGAGACGATTTCGGTGCGGGGAAGCGCCTGGACGAGTTGCCTCATCAGCAGTTCGGGCAGCAGTTCGTAATGGGCGACGCCGAGCCTGGCCGGGCGGGCCGCCCGGAGCCGCTCAGCCAGGGCTGAGACCCGGCGGGCCGACAGCGAGTGCGCGTCGGTCACCCAGCCGCGGCCCGCGATGGAGTCCAGGTCGGCCCGACGGGTCGAGAACGCGCCGACGCCGTCCGCGTCGGTCGCGGTGAGCAGGACGAACGACGCGGTGCCGGCGACCGGGGCGTCGGTGAAGTAGCGGACGTTCTCCCGCCGCCACGCGGGGGCGAAGGCCAGCAGGGCGTCAAGGCCGGCCGCCGCCATCGCCGCCCGTACCCGGCTGAGCCGCAGCGACCGCTCGGCCTCGTCCGCGGTGCCGTCATGGTTGATTGTCATGATCTCCTCACTTTTTACGGACTTGACCAGTTGGTATCGAGATGCATCGATCATCACTTGTGCTGTCCTTCACCTCATGCCTAAGATTTCGTCGCGCTTCGACGGCCGTTCTCGCGACCGCCGGCAATTCGCGGGCGGCCGCGCCCGGATGACTCGGTTACCGATGAGGCGCGGAAAGCGGTCTGATGTATGACGCCACCCTGTACCGGCTGAAGGTCTTCACCCTCGTCGTGGAGAGGCGCAGCGTGGGTGCCGCCGCGACTGTCCTCGGTCTCTCGCAGCCCTCGGTGAGCACCCATATCAAGGGGCTGGAGGAACTGCTCGGGCAGCCGCTGTTCGCTCGCCGCCCCGGCAGGCCGATGGAGCTTACCGAGGCGGGGCGGCTGGTGTACACGTTCGCGCACGAGACCGTTCTCGGCGCGGAGAACCTGGTCGGCGTGCTTCGCGACCTCACTGAGGGACGCCGCGGGCACGTCACGATGGGTGTGTCGCGCGGCCTTGTTCACGACACGATTACCCCCCTGCTGCTCGAGCACCGCAGGCGAGCGCCAGAGGTGATGGTGAGCGTGCTGAGCGGCACCCTCGCCGAAGTCATCGAGCTGGTCGAGACCGGCGAGGTCAGCTTCGGCCTGGTGACGACCGTGGGCACGGTCGGCGGCCTGCGGTCCGATCTGCTGCGGCCGGTGGATCTCGTCGTCATCGCCGCGCCCGGCCACCACTTGGCACGCAGGCCGTTCGTCACGCCCCAGGACCTGGCCCGCGAGCCGTTCATCACGCCGCGCAGGACGTCCAGCCACTTCCGGCTGATCACCGGCCTCGCGCGCCAGGTCGGATACGCGTTCGGCAACATCACGTTCGAGGTGGACGACGGCATGGCGATGAGCAGCCTTGCCCGCGAGGGAACGGCGGTGGCGCTGGCGCTGCGTACCGGCGTGGAGCGCGAGTTGGCGCTCGGGCAACTCGTCTCGCTGAACCTGCGGCCGGTCATGCCGCCGATCGAGATGCGGCTCATCTCCCGGCCTGCCCGCCGCTTCGCCTCGGCGGAGCAGCGCCTCATGCGGCTAGCCCTCGACCAGTTCGGGGAGCCGGGCGCCGATTCCTAGCCGGTGAGAGTCGATGACCCGCATTGGTCCTCCTGTCGTCCGGCGCGGGCCGCCGCCTGCGGCCAGGCGGCGGCCCGCAGCGTTCCTGCTACTTGCTGGCGGCCTGGGCGAACTCGGTGTCAACGACCGAGGCGCCGGTGAGGCTGGCCGCGCCCGGCGAGGTGTTGGCGATAGCCTTGAGCGCCGCGCTCTCGATCGACGCCTGCGGCACGATCGACGAGGTCTGGTTCATGATCTTGAGCATGGAGTCGTAGGCGCCGGCGGCGTCCGCTTGGCTCGACTTGGACACCGACTCGATGTCGGCGATGGTGGCGGCCTTGTTGGCCTTGATGTACTGCTCGCCTGCCACCAGCGCCTTGACGATGTCGATCGTCTCGGTCTTGTGCGCCTCGGCCCAGGGGACCGAGGCGGCCAGCCCGCCGCCGACCCAGGGGATCGAGGTGGTGTAGTCCACTAGGATCTTGGACCCGGGCACGGCCTTGAGCAGGGTCGTCTGGTTCGGCGGCCCGGCGATGGTGGCCTGCACGGAACCCGACTGGAAGGCGGACAGGGTCGCGCCGACGTTGCCGAGCGGCTGCAGGTGCGAGGTCGTGAGCACCCCGGCGTCGCTCAGCGAGACCTGGGTGAGCACCGCGGTCGTCGAGCCGGCCACCGTCTCCGCGACGGATTTGCCCGCGAGTGCCTTGACGCTGGACACGCCGGGCCGGCCGAGCAGGAACAGGTCGGCGTGGCCCTCCCACTCGGCGATCCACTTGATCTGCTCGCCGTCGGCGACGGCGATCTCGGGTGCCGGGCTATCGAATACCGACATCTGGACCTTGCCGCCCACTATGCCGTCGACGGCCTCCGTCTGCGGCAGGTAGGTAATCGTGACGGGAACGCCGTACTTGGCGAACAGCCCCGCCTTCTCCGTGATGAGCGGGATCAGCTGGTCGGCGACCGGAGCGGTGTAAGCGATCGTGACGGGCGCCATCGCGCCGCCCGCGGCCGCGGAGTTGCCGACTGCCTGGCTGCTGTTCCCGCCCGTGGCCGCGCTGCCCGATGAGCTGCCGCCCGAGCTGCAGGCGGCCAGGGTGGCGCCCGCGGCGCAGCACGCCAGGGCGATCGCGATCCTGTGGGCGGACCGGCTACCGGCCTGTCTGCCGTCGGTCTGGTTGACGTTCAATTCACTCACCGTGCCTTCTTGCTTCGAGCTCCGGCTTGCTTCGAGCCCGGGCTCATCCGTTGCGCCATTGGGAGATGTGCCGTTCGGCCCGCCGCAGCAGACTGGTCATGACGATCGCGGACAGCGCCAGGATGGTGATCCCGACGAAGACCTCGCCGGACTGGAGGTTTTCGCCAGCGGTCACGATGAGGCCACCGATACCGCTGTTGCCGAGGAAGTACTCGGATACGACGACACCGACCAGGGCGCTGCCGATCGCGAGCCGCACGCCGGACACGAAGTAGGGGATCAGGGACGGGAACAGGACGGTCCTGATGACTGCCAGCTCGCTGCCGCAGAAGCTGCGGGCGAGCCGGACGAGCTCCTGGTCCACGTTTCTTGTTCCGGTGATGACGCTGACGAGCACGGGGAAGACGGAGATGAGAACCACCATCACGACTTCCGCGCTAAAGCTGATGCCGAACCAGACCAAGATGAGCGGCAGCAGCGCGATCAGCGGCATCGAGTAGAGAATGGCGATCCACGGCTCGAAGACCGCCGCGACCAGCCGCCACCAGCCGATCAGCACGCCGCCGATCGCACCGATCGCGATGGCGAGCCCAAGACCGACGCCGAACAGCTTGGCGCTGCTCGCGACGTCGGGGCCGAGCTGCCCGTTGCCGATCAGGAAGCGGGCCGCCTGGACGACGCCCCAGGGCGAGCTCGTCAGCTTCTCGTCGACCACTCCCTGCGACGCGCACAGCTGCCACGCCGCCAGCACCACGATGACCGACGCCGTGGAGATAGCCGAGGTCACGCCCTTGCGTCGCCACCACTTGCGCGGTGGAGCAGCAGCGGCGGGTGCGGCCGGCTCGCGGCCGGCCGGCGCCACAAAGGTCTCCTCTTGAGCAGCGCTCATGCCTGCTGCAACTCCTTCCACAAGAAGGAGTAGAACTCCTGGAACTCGGCCGAGCGCTTCCACTCAAGCGGCCGCGGCCGCGGCTGCTCGATTCTCAGCTCGGCCGCGATCCGCCCGGGGTCGGATGACAGCACGACGACCCGGTCGCCGAGGAAGACGGCCTCGGAGATGTCGTGGGTAATGAAGAGCACCGTGAGCTGCTGACCAGACACGATGCCCTGCAGTTCGGCCTGCAGGTGCTCCTTCGATATCGCGTCAAGCGCGCCGAACGGCTCGTCCATCAGCAGCACGCTTGGCCGGACGGCGAGCGCGCGGGCGATGTTGACGCGCTGCTGCATGCCGCCGGATAGCTGCGCGGGGTAGCGGCCCCGGGCGGGCCGGAGCTTGACTAGGTCGAGGAGATCCTCGACGCGCTCGCGCTGAGCGTCCTTGGCCAGGCTGCCCTGCAGCTGCATCCCGTATGAGATGTTGCCGACCGTGGTGCGCCAGGGCAGCAGGTGCGGCGCCTGGAACACCATGGCGACGCTGCGCCGCGGCTTGCGCACCGGCTCGCCGTCGATCGCGATGGCGCCGCTGTACGGTTCCATGCCCGCGATGCAGTTGAGCAGCGTGCTCTTGCCCGACCCGGACGGGCCGATGACCGTCACCGTCTCACCCGGGTGGATCTCCAGGTTGATGTTGTCGAGAACCGGCCGCGTGCCGGGGGCGAAGGTCTTGCCTACCGAGGTAAGCGACACGTTTGCTGACATTGGCCTCCCTGCCTTCGTCAATCGCGTCGGGTTTTCGCGGTCAGTCCGGCGGTGCCGGTGACGCGAGGGCGGCCCGGCAGGCCTTGGTCGCCGCGGCGTCCACCTCCGTGTCGGCGCCGGTTCCGGTCAGCACCACGCCGTAATCGCGGCGGGCGGCCTCGACGGACACGTAGCCGTTCCTGACGTCGTCGCGCACCGCCTCGGCGGGCCGCTCGGCGGGCGCGCCCCACCCGCCGCCGCCGCCCGTCTCGATGTAGACGACGGACCCGGCCGCCGCGGGACGGCGGGCGCCGTTGACCCGCTCCCTGGTCCCGCGGCCGGCCAGTTCGAGCTCGTAGTGCCCCACGGTCCCCTGGTTGCCGCCCCACAGCCCCCACGGCGGGCAGATCTCGCGTCCCGGCATCGACATGTTCCACGTCCCGTCCACGAGATTGCGGACGGTTGTTTTGAGCCCGAAGCCGCCACGGTGCAGCCCCGCGCCGCCGGAGTCGGGCAGGATGGCCCGTTCCTCGACTCGGATGGGGAACTTCATCTCCAGGCTCTCGATCGGCGCGTTGCGCACGTCGCCCTGGCAGACGGAGACGGAGCCGGACATGCCGTCCTGGTGCGGCCTGCCGCCCCAGCCGCCGCCCTCGATGGACTGGACGACGAACCGCCGCCCGGTCTGCGGGTGGGTGCCGAAGAAGGTCATCGGCGCGCCCAGCGTGCCGAAGTGCGCGGCGGGAATGTGCTCGGGCGCCGCACCGGAGATGGCCCGCAAGATCGTGTCGACCACGGTCGGCACCGGGGTGGACCAGCTCGCCATCGGCGCCGGGTAAGCCGCCATCATGAACGTGCCTTCGGCGATCGTGACCTTGAGCGCCGCGAACGAGCCCTGGTTGACCGCCTCGTTCGGCGAGGTGAGCGCTTTGAAGGCCACGAAGGCCGCGGCCCTGGTGCGCGAGTTCACCGCGCCGCGGCGCTGCGGCGAGCACTCGCTCAGGTCGATCTCCATCTCGCTGCCGCGGACCCGCACGGTCGCCTTGATCCGTACCGGATCGTCGCGGTCGACGAAGTCGTGGTCGATGGCCGCCTCGGCGACGTAGTCGCCGTCGGCCAGCGCCTCCACGGCCTGCCTGGCCCGCTCCTCCGAGTCGCGGAAGATGCGCTTGATGCTGGCGTCAAGTTCCTCGAGGCCGTACCGGTCGGCGAGTTCCGCCACGCGGCGCTCGCCCAGCCGGCAGGCCGCGATCTGCGCCCGCAGGTCACCCATGGACGATTCCGGGTAACGGATGTTGTCGCTGATCATCCGCATGACCTGCTCGTCCGGCTGGCCGGCCCGGATGATCCGCACCTGGTCGAGCTGCAGGCCCTCCATCCACGGGTCGGCCGCCAGGCCGCTGGCGCCGAACCCGGTGCTGAGCCCGCCCACGTCGACCCAGTGCGCGCGGACCATCGA
>Ga0102924_1000706_pt1 | contig 40584 bp, 39 predicted proteins | sample PaiPotPPM11metaG_FD_80116 | JGI IMG/M metagenome (GOLD analysis project Ga0102924, IMG submission 80116) | Iron sulfur acid spring bacterial and archeal communities from Banff, Canada, to study Microbial Dark Matter (Phase II) - Paint Pots PPM... ...
GATCAGTTGCGCGTTCGGGTCGTCCGCTGCCCGCGCCATGCCGTTCGGCTGGATGGTGAGCGTGCTGTCGGCAGTTGCCCCGGTGGGCAATGCGAGCGCGTCGGTCACAAACTGGCTGGTGGTGTCCGGTTGCGGGCGGTCAATCCGGTCTCGGAGTTGCGTGTATGTCGGGAAGGTGTTGGTCGTATCGCCGACGATCGCCGTCGTGCTGCCGCGACCGCGCACCTCGATCGCCGCCGGGCTGTCGCCGATCTGAATGCGCCCCGTGACGAGTTCACGCGTCAAAAGACCGGTCGTGACGACGCCACTCGCGGGGTCGGTCAGTTCCATGCGCGCTTTGTCGAAATACTGGACAAGCCGCGTGCCGCTCGGCGCGTCGCGGTACGACTCGGAGAGACCTGCGCTGCTCGGCCCTGCACCCCACAGATACGTTCGCTGCAACGCGCCCGATACAACCGGCTCGTCCACCGGCGACCAGATGGCGCCGAACGCGGGCGAAGCGAATGGGACCGACGCGGCGGCGCGACGTGCCGTGGCCAACGGGACAATCGCCACGACGAGCAAACAGACCATGGCAATGCATGCGTATGACCGGCATCGCGAACCGCCGTGAGGTCGCATCGGTCAGGCGCTGATGTCAGCCGCGATGCGGCGCGAGACTTTGTCTGCCAGGTCCTGTACATCCACCGTTGTCAGCCCTCCGTGCGTCGGTGTGTTGACATCTACGCTGGCAAGAATGTTCCCCTGTTGCCATACGAGGGAATAGACGGTTATCCCGTCCATTGTCCGATCGGTGACCAGATACGAGTTTAGGCCAAGCGGTCCATCCGAAACCGCCACGTTCGAGGGGCTACGAACGCGATCATGGCTGAAATTGAACGCGGCAACCGCACCGTCCGGTGTGCGAAAGACCGAGACGAGCGATTGGATCGCCGACACCTGATTGCCGATCTCGGTGCGAACGAAGACACGCCGGTATCCTGATAATCGCTGCCACTGCTTCAGATAGGCGCCATAGTTCGGATCGGCGTCATTCCGGGACAGGAACCCATTGGACGCTTCGCCATCGAGTTGGGACTGGAAGCGGTCGGGCAGATCGCCGGGTGTGAGATTGTACTTCCCCGCCAGCACATTCACCGGCTGGATCGGACCAACGGTGGCGCTCGGGTCAACGACGATGGACGGTCTCGGCTGGTAGCGCCATTGGTAATAGTGCATGCCAACATTACCCGCCTCAACGTCGAAACCGGCCGGGTTGCCGGGCGTAAACGTGAGTACCCGCCGTTCGAACGCCTGCATCAAGACCTGCCGGGCTGTCCCTGCGACATGCACCGTCGTCCAGTACGCCTCCGTGACGGGAAAGCCGGTCGCGTAAAACGGGTTGGCGAAGAGCGGCCCCGTGATCATCCCGCCTGTACCATCGCTGACCGGCCCCGCGCTATTCATGAATGTCCAGAAGACCGAGGCCACCGCGTGCCGTGTTTCCGGCACAAGGACGGCCGTCGTGACGCCATCCCCGCCGCCCGCGCTGACGCTCCCGTTGCGAGCCACCTGCTCCCTGACTGGCGCGTCAACAGCGCGGGCAGGGAGATCGCGGAGTTTCGCGAGCGTTTGGTATGTCGGCGCATTCGGATCGTCGCTGTCACCGACGGCGTTGATGTTTGCCGACTCATGCAATTCGACTTGCGAGGGATCATCGCCGATCTGGACATGCCCGGTCATCAGTTCGGTGACGAGCAAGCCATTCGTCACGTAAAATGCCGACCCCTGCGCGCTATCGGGTTGAGTAATCTCCATCCGGCTCTTGTCGAAGTATTGGACGAGCCGCATCCCCCCTGGGCTTTGCGCGTACTTTTCCTGTACCGCTCCACTGATCGGCGCCGGGCCCCAGAGAAATGTGCGCTGTACGGCCAATGCCGCGACCGGGCCATCCGTCCGCTCCCAGAGGGCGCGAAAGGCCGGGTCGGCGAATTGCTCCGCCGCCCACGCCGGTGATACAGACAAAAAAAGCGAGAGGATGAGAACGAATATTGCCGACACAACGCGGCGTGTTTTTCGCTCAACACACATACAGAAACCTCAATACATGCGCGAATTGCTGGCATCTTTCAACGTTCTCTCGCAGTATAGCAAGCCAACGCAAGATGTACGTTCCCGTAACGAAACTACCTGCTATCCGAGCGCGCAATTCTTCGTGATCCACATGGTGCATGCCATGGCATGCGGCTCCACGCTGAGTTCTCTCTTTCTCATGGGAGGGCCGGGGAAAGGTATGCTAGACTGACCGACCGGACGCGATGGTTTCTGAAGATGGAAGGGAGCCTCGAAGTGACGGCGGAGTCGAGTCGCGTGCAAGCGTATATTAATGAGCATTGGGACCGGCATCTGGAGGAGGTTCGCGCCTTCGTGCGCCAACCGTCCATTTCGGCGGACGGCACGGGGATGGATGCATGCGCGCGGATGCTCGTCCGCTGGATCGAACGGCTCGGCGGCATGGGCGAAATCGTGCCGACGAAGGGATGGCCCGTCGTCTACGGCCGGATTGACGCGGGCGCGCCGCACACGATCCTGCTCTACGGCATGTACGACGTGCAGCCTGTCCTCGGCGAAACGTGGCTGGTGAGCGACCCGTTCGGCGGCGAAATCATCACGCCGCCCTTCGCGCCGGAACTTGGCCCCTGCCTCATCAATCGCGGCGTGATGAATCAGAAAGGCCCCCTCGTCAACACACTGCTCGCCCTTGAGGCGTTGAAGAACACGTACGGCAGGCTACCGATGAATGTCATCTTCATGGTCGAGGGTGAGGAGGAGATGGGCTCGAAGCACCTGCCCGACTTCGTCCGCGAACACCGCGATCGTCTCCAGGCGGACGCAGCGTTCTTCGCCTTTCTGTCGCAAGATATGCACGGCAAGGTGCTTTCCTATCTCGGCGTCAAGGGTATCCTCTTTATGGAGTTCACCGCGCGCGGTGGCGACTGGGGCGGCCCGACCGTGCGCGCCGTGCATGGCTCAAATGCCGTTTGGTATGGCAATCCGGCGTGGCGGCTCGCGCATGCCCTCGCCTCAATGCTCACGACGGACCAGAAGCATATCCTTGTGGACGGCTTCTACGACGAGGTCGAACCGGCGGATGCCCACGACGAAGCGTTACTCGCCGCGCTCGCGCCGACGCTCGACCCCGCCGCGCAGTTGCGCGGTGATGAGGTGCGCCGCTTCAAATACGACCTCGATGGCGTGCCCCTTCTGCGGAAGTATCTTTACCAACCGACGCTCAACATTGACGGCATCGTCGGCGGGCACTGGCAGGAGGGGACAAAGACGATCATCCCGCACGAAGCCAAAGCGAAAGTAGATGTCCGCATGGTCCGCAATATGGATCTGCAGACGACATTCGCGCGGATACGCGCGCATCTCGATCGCCACGGCTTCGCGGACATTGAGGTAGAAATCCTCGACACATACAAATGGGCGAAGACGCGCATTGACGACCCACCGGTGCAGGCGATGATCGAGACCTATCGCCAGTTCGGCCACGAGCCGGAGATCTGGCCCCATCTCGCCGGTTCCGCGCCCTTCTACCTCTTCACCGACAAGGACTGGCTCAATATCCCTGTCGCGATGGGTGGCCTCGGCCACGGTGGGCGCGTCCACAGCCCGAATGAGTACGCGACGGTGCAGGGGATGAAAGATGCCCAGCAGTGGATCGCAGCCTATTTCCTCAATCTCGCCGAGACGTTGGCGCAACGGAGGAAGTGATGGAGCAAAGAGAACAACGCTTTCGCGGCGTCACGCACATCGCCCTGAGAGTCCAGGCGCTGCGGGAGGCGGAAACCTTCTACCAACGCTTGTTCGGCCTCTCCGTCGCATGGCGGGAAGCGCCAGTAGGTGATACCTGGCAAACGCTCCCAGAAGGCGCGGATTGGGATGATGCCGAGGCAGCGGTGGGCTTTAGCCTGCCACAGCATATCGGTTTGGCAGGCTAAAGCCCGCCACCACCCAGATCTGATCCCATGAAGGAGGCGCGCATGGCGAATCAACTGGTCAAAGAAAAGGTCGCGCAGGCGGTCGGCATCCTCAATGAACTCGATGTAGACATCTGGATGCTCGTCGGGCGGGAGACGAGTACACTCTGCGACCCCTCGATCCCGATCGTCGTCGGCGCGGGCCCGACGTGGCCCTCGGCGTTCATCATCACCCGATCCGGCGAGGCACACGCGATTATCGGCACCGGTGATGTCGCGCAGATCGAGGCGGGCGGCATCTACACGCCACATGGATACGTGCAGGGCTGGAGTGAGCCACTGCGTGAGATCATCACGCGGCTCGATCCACGAAGCATCGCCCTCAACTACAGCACGGACAATGACAAAGCGGACGGCCTCACCCACGGCATGTGGCTGAATCTCAACAACGCGCTTGCGGAGACGCCGTACCCTTCCCGATTCATCTCAGGTGAACCGATCGCGACGCGTGTCCGCGGCCGCAAGTCGCCGGAGGAGCGGAAGCGAATCGCGCACGCCTGCGAGGAGACGGAACGGCTCTTCGGGGAGTTGACTACGTGGGTACAGATCGGCACGACCGAGCAGGAAATCCAGCAGTTCCTCCACCGCCGCTGCCGCGAACTCGGTTACGGCTTTTCATGGGACAAGGAGTATGACCCGACCGTCACCGCGGGCGACAAATCCCCGATCGGCCATGTCGGCCCGACGACGAATGCCGTCGAGAAAGGCAAACTGCTACGTCTCGACTTCGGGATCACGATTGACGGCTATTCTTCCGACATGCAGCGCACCTGGTATTTTCTCAAGGACGACGAGGCGGACGCGCCGCTCCCCGTCAAGCGCGACTTCGACACCGTACAGCGCGCGATCGTGGAAGCATTCAACGCCGTGCGGCCCGGCATCCCCGGCTGGCAAGTAGATGAAGCGGCGCGCGAGTTCTTCACCGAGCGCGGCAAGGAGTGGCACTTCGGCCTCGGACATCAACTCGGCCATGTCGCGCACGATGGCGGCGGGGGCTTCTACCCTCGGTGGGAGCGGTACGGCGAGAAGCCGAACGAGATCATCGAGGCGGGGCAGTGCTACGTCCTGGAGATCGGCGCCTTCGTCGAGGGCTACGGGATGATCGCGCTCGAAGACGACCTTGAAGTGACCGAGGACGGCGCGCGCTGGTTCATCCCGCCGCAAACGGAACTGCTGCTCGTTCGCAAGTAGCCCCTATCGCTCAGGTCTTCAGCGCACGCCGCATCTGGCCCAGGTGTTCGTCGAAGTGACCGATGAAGGAGTATCGTAGCCCCTCTTCGTAGGTAGTCGCGCCAAAAAACAGCTTCGGGTACCGCGTGTCGAGTTCCGTGTCCGTCCACTGTTCGAGCAGGGCCATATTCGTCGCGATGTTCGCGCGGATCTTCGCGACGGACGGCTCGATCGGCGCCGCCCTCTCTTTCCGCGACGTGACAAAATTCATCACATTCACCGCGATGTTGGGCGGGATGATCGGCTTGCCGCGCTTCATTCGCTTGAGTTGCGTCGGCGCGAATCCGGTCACGAAGGCGAGGTGCGCGGCGGTCGCCGCGACCGTCCAGCCGATCTCGGTCCGCATGCCCGCTTGCTCGGCCGTCAACCCCGCGAGGAACTGGGCGGTCTCTTCCGCTTTCGCCGCTGCGTCCGCGCGTAACCGCCGCACTCGTTCGTTTGCGGTCGTTGCCATTCCCGCCTCCCGCGTCGCCGACAAAATTCCAGAGAACCCGGGACTTCGTGTGAAACTGCGCTCATCCAGTATAGCAAGGCGTACAAATGCCTGCGGAACGCGCGGTTGCTCGGGTCGTGATGTGCTTGTCCATTTTCTTTTCGGCCTTTCATGCTATGCTCTGCGTGATTATCGGAGCAATGCAGGACACGACGGGGTGGTTCACGAGAGCACGAGAGGGAGAACGGAGGGTTGCCGTGGATTTTGGGCATGAGGTGCGCATCTGGGTCAGCGCCGTCATATACGCTTTCACCGGCATGGCGCTGTTGCTGATCGGCTACTGGTTGTTCGATGCGCTGCATCCGCACGAACTTCGCAGGAAGATCTTTGAGGAAGACAATATCGCGGTCGCGGTCGTCGTCGGCCTCTTTATGCTCGGTGTCGCTGTCGTCATCCACGGCGCGTTCTCATCCTGACCGACCGCCGTTGCCTCCGGACGATGGCAGCGGAGATGCGATATGATCTCTCCGGGTGCAGTTGAACTGCGTCGGAGGTTTCCCATGCCACGATTGCGAACCACTCCGCTCCTCCTCATCGGCTGCTGCATCGCCCTTCTCAGCGCCTGTGGCGGCGGTAAGGCGTCCGCGACGGCTGCCGTTGCGACGAATACCGCCGCCACACATACGCAAGCGTTCAATGGCACAACGACCGATGCAACGGTAGAGACGACCGCGGCGCCGACGGACATCCCGGCAACAGCGGCGCCACCGACGGCCACCGCAGACGTTACCGCGCCACCGGCGACGACCGCGCCCACGACGGCAGCCGCCACGCGTCCCACATCCGCTCCCGCCGTTGCCGCAACACCGACCGGACCGCCGCAGGCGCACACCCTGCCCGGTGGTTCGGTGATGCTCCCGGCCGGGTTCACGATTGATGTTTTCGCACAGAATCTCGGCCCGGTTCGCTTCATGGCGGTGCGCCCGTCCGACGGCATGCTCTTTGTCGCCGACGGGAACGGTCGCGTCCTCATCCTGCCGGACGCGAATCATGATGGCAAGGCCGACGACACGATCGTCTTCGCCGGTAATCTCCGTCAGCCATCGAGCATCGCCTTTTACCAGGACTGGGTCTATATCGGCGAAACGAACGAGATTTCGCGCTTCCCCGCACCGAACAATGCCACACAACCGCAGGGCAATAAGGAAGTCGTCGTCCCCAATCTGCCGCCGCCCACCGATCACTGGACGCGCACGATTGCCTTCGGGCCAGACGGCAAGTTGTATCTGGCGATTGGCGCCAATTGCAATGTCTGCGAGCAACAGGACAATCGCCGCGCCGCAGTCAGCGTCTACGACCCCGACGGCAAGAACGGGCGGCTCTTCGCCACGGGCCTGCGCAATGCCGTCGGCTTCACATGGCAGCCCGGCACGAATACGATGTGGGCGACGGTCAACGGGCGCGACAGCATTGGCGACGACATCCCACCGGATGAACTACGGATCGTCCGCGACGGCAGCTTCAACGGGTATCCCTACTGCTACAACGGGACGACGCCGAACCCGGAATACGGAGATCCATCCCGCTGCACGCAGGCGGTTCCCGCCGAAGTCGCCCTCCCGGCGCACTCTGCCGCTCTCGGTATCACGTTCGGCAATCAATTCAACGCGCCGCAACCATATAAGGAGAGTATATACATCGCCTACCACGGTTCATGGAATCGCTCGGTGAAGACCGGCTATAAGGTGGTGCGCGTGCCCTTTGTGAATGGGAAGGCGGGCCAGCCGGAAGATTTCGCGTGGGGCTGGTTGCCGGGGAGTGCGGACAATCCGGGCCAGGTCTGGGGTCGCCCGGTCGGCGTGACGATCGGCGGCGACGGCGCGATGTACGTGACCGACGATTACACGGGTACCGTCTACCGGATCGCCACGACCGGATAATGCCCGCATTCGTGCTCTCACCCTCGACTCCTGCCGTGCCGTGGCATCAATCATGCTTTTGCTCCCGCGAGGTATCATCGGTGTTTGCGGGGGTTTCAAGTGATGTCAGATGGTACGAGCATGCCACAATCCGTCCCGATAACCGCACCGGCGGAGGGGCCGAAGATGCTCCCCGATAAGGCGCCAGCGCGGAGCAGGCCACCATCCGCGCGGCGATCCGCCAGCGGCGACCAGGCAGTGACGTTTGACAATGTCACGAAGAAGTTCGGCAGAGACGAAGTCCTGCACGGCATCACCTTCCGGGTGCCGTGGGGCGAAATTCTCGGCGTGATCGGCCCGAGCGGCAGCGGCAAGACGACGACGATCCGCATGATGCTTGGCATGTACAAACCGAGTGGCGGCGTCGTGCGCCTCTTCGGGCGGGATCCGTGGCGTTTACGGCGCGGCGACCGCGAGCGAATCGGCTATATGCCGCAGGATTTCGTCCTTTACCCCGCGCTTACGGTGGAAGAGAATCTTCGCTTCGCGGCGTCGCTCTACGGCGTGCCATGGTGGGAGACGCGCCGAAGGATCGCGCAACTGCTGCCCTATGTTGATCTCGTGGATGCGCGCAAGCGCCGCGCCGAGGACCTGTCCGGCGGCATGCGACGGCGACTCTCGCTTGCCGCCACGCTCATGCACGACCCCGATTTCCTTGTACTCGACGAGCCGACCGCCGGGATTGACCCAATCCTCCGCACGGCCATCTGGGACGGCCTCAAAAGCGCGCGGGAAGATGGAAAGACGATGGTTATTACGACGCAGTACGTCGCGGAAGCGGAATACTGCGACCATGTCCTCCTCATCCATAAGGGCGCGATCATCGCTTCCGGCGCGCCCGCGGACCTACGCCGCGAGGCAACGGGTGGCGACATACTGGACATCCGCTTCGATCAGCCGCGCCCGGACATCGTCATGCGGCTCCGGTCGCTCCCCTTCGTGCATGCGGTCGAAACGCGCGATCGCCCCGATGAAGTACGCGTCACGGTGGACAACGTCTCAACCGATCTGTCTGCCCTGTCCGAGTACTGCGACCGAGAAGAGGGAGGCTACGTCTCGATGGAGCCGCACGTCCTGACCTTCGATGATGTTTTTGTGCGCCTCGTTTCGGGGGCGCGCAATGCTGGACAGGATCAACAGAATGGCAATCCGCGCGACCCCACATCGCCGCCCGTGGCTGCTTGATCGGCCCCTCCGCGGCATCGTCCGTAGCATCTCCTTTACCGGCAAGGAACTGCACGAAATCTTCCGGCAGCCGCGTCTCCTGCTCGGTCTCGTTGTCGGGCCGTTCGCGATTCTCCTGCTCTTTGGTACCGCCTTCAAGGGCCAGGTCGTTCAACAGCCGACCGTTCTTGTCGTACCCGAGCAGACGGGTCTCTCCACCGACACCGCCAACTACGCCGACGCCTTTCAGTTCCCCTTCACGCTTCTCAGTGTCGTGCGCACGCCGGCGGAAGCGCAGAACCTCGTCAATGCGGGGAAGGCGTCAGTCGTCGTCACACTGCCGGACGACGCGTACCAACGGATTCGCGATGGACAGCACCCGCTCGTCAATGTGACGTACAACGAACTGGAACCGGTGCGGGCGAACTACCTCAAATTCTACTCCTACGTCGAGGCGAACGAACTCAATCGCCGTGTGCTGATCGCTGTCGTCAATCAAGCGAAAAGCCAGCATCAGGACACCTCAGGGCCACCCCTGCAAGGATATATGCAGCAGATGCAGACGACCGCCGCGCAATTCACTGACCGTGTACGCGGCCGGGACGCAAAAGGTGCGGCGGATGCACTCGCGCAAATGCAAACGATCACGACGAACAACGAGTCTGACCTGCGCACACGCGAGCAATTGCTCGACGGCGCGGAGCGTTACTTCAACGCGCCGACCACTCCAAACGATGACCTCCACAAACGGGAGGCGACCGTGGATCAGTCGTTGAGCAATGTGCAGACGATTATCAGGAATCTCTCTGTCAGCCTGCCGCAGGCCCTCGCAACAGGCCAACCGGACAGCAAAGCGACGGGCGACCTCGTGGCGAATAGTCAGACTGCCGAGCAAGGCGCGCAGGCGCTCCAGTTGCCGCCCGCCGACATACTCGTCGCACCCTTCCAGGCAGAGGTAGTCAACAAAGCCCCGGTGCTCCCGAGTTTCATCGCCTTCTACGCGCCTGCAGTCCTCGCCCTGCTCCTACAACATGTCAGCATCACCCTCACCGCGCTCACGTTGATACGCGAGCGAACGAGTGGAGCGACGGAACTTTTCCGCGTCACACCGAGCGCGACGCCGGAGATTGTCTTCGGCAAATTCATCGGGTACGCGCTCGTGGCGGCCCTGACCGGCGCGATCCTTGCCACGCTTCTCCGGTTCGCACTCAACGTGCCACTTCTGGGGAGTTACGCGGAGTTCGCGGCGGTAATCGCGCTCCTCATCGCTGCCGCGCTCGGCCTCGGCCTCGTCATTTCCGCGGTCGCCAGCAGCGAGACACAGGCAGTCCAGTATGCGATGCTCATTCTGCTTGCCTCGGTCTTCTTCGGCAACTTCTTCCTGCCAATTGACACACTCTACCCATGGGCGCGCGTTCTCTCGTACTCTCTGCCGATCACCTATGGCGTGCAGGCGATGCAGAACATCATGCTGCGCGGCATCCCGGCGAACCCGAACAACCTGATCGCTCTCGCGGCGTTCGCGGTCGGCTTCTTCCTGCTCGGCACGCTACTCTTCCGCCGCACCATCCGACGCGCGTAACGGCGGGATTGGGCGACGCCGCTCGTCTTGCTCATCGCGGTCTCGCTCCGTATACTGCGTCTATGCGACATAAGATTCACGCCATCCTGCGCGGTGGCCGCCCATTCATCCTTCAACTTCTTATCATCGGCGCGATCATCGCGGGGTCGGTCTTCGTCGGTGATGCGGTTCGCCCCACTTCAACACGCGTGGCGGCGCAAGCAAACCCGCCGCAGTTCCGGCTGCCATTCGCGGAGCCGCCGGGGCCGGATACGTGGTTCGTCTCGCAGGGATATGGTACGACCGTCTGGGCGCAGCGCAACTGGCCCGATCTCTACGCCGCCGGGCAGGGCATCCATTTCGGCGTTGATTTCGCGACGCGCTGTGGCCGCAACGTCCTCGCCATCGGCGATGGAACGGTGCTCGGTATTGACGGGCCATACGGCTCTGCACCCCATAATCTGGCGATCCAGCACGCTAATGGCTACGTCTCGATGTACGGTCATCTGCGCGAGCGGACGACGCTCGTCCGCGTCGGTCAGCAGGTGAATGCGGGCGATGTCGTCGCGCACTCCGGCGACCCCTACAGCCCGACCTGCGACCGCGCGCCGCATCTGCATCTGGAAATCCGCATCAATGGTATCAGCGGGACGACCAATCCGATGAATCTTATCCCCGCCGATTGGGACAGACTGACGCTCGGCGTCGGCGCGGGCGGCACGAACTTCGCCCAGGACCTCACCAATCCCCGCCAATGGGTGACACTACGCGATCAGCCGGATATCCACTTCGGCGGCGGGATTATCGTCAACTATCCCACCTGGGAGCCAAATGCGTAGCGCGCGGCTCCTCTCCCTTATTGCATTGCTCTTTCTCGTCGCGTGCAGCAACGGAACGACAACGCACACGGCGCCGCCCTCCTCGCCCCCGCCGATTCAGCCAACGAGCATACCAGGAACGAATGCACCGCTCCCAATAACGCCTCAAGCACGGACCGCCGCGCAGGATTTGGCGACCGCAACACCACTCGCGCCAACTGACCCACCGATGCCAACCACCGGCCCAACGGCGACAAACGCGTCAACTGCCACGACGCAACCCTTCACGCCATCCCTGACCAAACTGACCGATGGTGGCTGCTGCCGGAATCCGGTCTGGCACCCGGACGGCACGCGCATCCTCTACACGGATGCCGCGCCAAACCAGCCGCTCGCGGCGACCTACGCCGTCCCGGCGGACGCGAGCGGGCAGCCAGCGATCTTCTTCCCGTCCGCCGCGACAGTCTCCCCCGATGGGAGCCGCATCGCCTTTCCCGATTTCGCCAATGGCGTGACCCGCATCCAGGAGTTCGGCAAGCAGAGCACCGCGACGATCGCCAACAACGCGGCGTATGTCTGGTTCTCGCGGGATGGCCGGCAGGTCGCGTGGCTCGCACGCGCGCCCGGCGCGCAACCGAGTTCCAATGTGGATCGCCTCGTCCGCGTCTGGGTCGCCAACGCCGACGGATCGAATGCGCGATCACGCGGAAACACGGTTCGAGCGGCGGACCTGACGTGGTTTCCGGACGGCCAGCGGCTCCTCTTTACCGGGCGCGATGCGGATGGCGGCAACCCCGGCATCTACGTCCTGGACATCAACGCGGATACGCTGACGCGCATTGTGGACGCCTTCTCACCCCGTGGCGCCCACCTCTCGCCGGACGGCACGCAGATTGTCTATCTCGCCGCGCTCGAAGAGAAGCCGGAGGACAATGGCCTGTTCGTTGTCAATGCGGACGGCAGCGCGAAGCGGAAATTGCCGCTCGTTGGCGGCGTACGCTGGTCGCCGGACAGTAAGAGCATGCTTATCCTCCCGTTCCAGACGGACAACGGCGCAGACCAACTCATGCGCATAGACGCGGGGACGCTCGCGATGATGCCGCTCACCGATCGCGCTACCCTTCCCTTCCGCGTCGCGCAGGACGAATGGCAACCGTCGCCCGACGGTACGCGCATCGTCTTCAACGCGCTAACCGACAGCAATATCTACGTTCTTCGCTTCTCGTCATAACACATTCCTTCATCGCATGTTGCCCTCCCCGCGCAGGCGTGCTACCGTTGCCGCGCGAAAAATGGTTCCGTGTGAGGAAGGGAAACTGCTTTCATGTCAACGAGTGACGCGGCCGCAGTATCCGCCGCCGGATCAGCGCCGACGATCGCGAAACCCGCCGCGCCGACATTCAACCGCCGCACGATTTTTCTCATCACTGCGGCGCACTTCTTCCACGATATGTATCCCGCCTTCCTCGCGCCGCTCATCCCGCTTCTCACCGACAAATTCGCGCTCTCCCTCTTCCTCGCCGGGTTTCTTCAACCCGCGCAGCGGCTCTTTTCGCTCTCGCAGCCTGTCGTCGGCTACTACGCGGATCGCACCAGCGTCCGCCTCTTTCTCGTCATCACGCCGATCACGACCGCCCTCGTCACCTGCTCCCTTGGCGTCGCCCCGAACGCGGCCGTCGTCGTTCTCTTGCTACTCGCCAGTGGCCTCTCAAGCGCGTTGTTCCACGCACCCGCCATTGCCACAGTTGCCGCGTCGGCGGGCAGGCGATCGGGCCTGGGAATGTCCATTTTCATGAACGGCGGCGATTTCGGCCGGAGCATCGGCCCGATCGTCGTTGTCTTCATCATCAATCACTTCGGATTGCATGGTACGGCGCTCGCCTTCTTCCCGGCGCTCGCGATTGGCGTCGTGACCTTTTTCGGCCTCGCGCCGATCCGCCTCCGGTCGGCGCCGCGAACGCGCCGCGACCTCTTCGGCGCCTTGCGGACGCAAGGCCCGGCGCTCCGCCGCCTGCTCAGCGTCATCATGGTGCGCGGAGTCGTTCTCAACTCCTTCGCCCTTTTCATCGTCGAGTACCTGAAAAAGCGCGGCGATCCACTGACATACGCGGGCATCGCGACATCGGTCTTCTTCTTCGCGGGCGTGATCGGCGGCTTTATTGGCGGCACGCTCAGTGACCACGTCGGGCGCAGGCCGATCATCCTCGTCTCGCTCTCACTCTCCGCGCTGCCACTTTTCCTCTTTACCGTGCTGCGCGGCGTGCCGTCTATCATCGCGCTCTTCTTCGCCGGGTTATTGCTGCTCTGTACGACGCCTGTCACGCTCGCCGCAATGCAGGAACTGATGCCGCACGACCGCGCCACCGGCGCGGGCCTTGCCATCACCGCCGAATACACTGTCAGCGCGCTCGCCACCATCCTCGTCGGCTTGATCGCGGATCACGTCGGCCTGCCGCACGTCATTCAGGTACTGACGCTCATTCCCCTGCTGGGGATTCCGCTCGCCATCCTGCTGCCGGAAACGCGTGAGTTTGAGACGGAGTGATTCGTTCGATCTGTTCGTGGGCATGTCGACGCCGCAGCACCTTGAGCCATTCCTCGAGGCGCAGTAGACTGGCGGGATGATCGGGATCGGGATCGAGATCGAGCAGAAGTTCACCGATGACCGTCTCGCCGCGCTATATGACGCCTTCTGCCCGCCGCCAACGCAGCGGGACGACTTCGCCTTCTACCTGCCATGGGTGATGTCCGCGCGGGCCGTACTCGACGTGGGGTGCGGGACGGGCGCCTTGTTGCGCTTGGCGCGGCAGTCCGGTCATACCGGACGGCTCTGCGGGCTTGACCCGGCCAAGGGCATGCTCAACCAGGCGCGTCGGTGGTCGGACATCGAGTGGGTCCACGGCGACCTTTCATCGGTTCGATGGGATCGGGAGTTCGACCTGGTCGTCATGACTGGCCATGCCTTCCAGGAGTTCGTCGCGGACGACGAGATACGCGTCGCGCTCGCCGCGATCCGGTCAGCGCTCATCGAGGGCGGTCACTTCGCATTCGAGACGCGCAACCCGCTGGACCGGGCGTGGGAGCGCTGGCCAACGCGTTACAGCGGTGCGGTGACCGATGCCACCGGCGCCATGGTGCGGTGCGAATACCGGGTGGAGCCGCCGGTCGTGGGGGGCGTCGTGCGGAGCATCAGCACGTTCACCAGTCCCGGGTGGGAGCGCCCACTGGTGAGCCGCGGTGCGCTCCGGTTCCTCGACACGGCGTCGCTGTCTGCATTTCTGTCGAGCGCGGACCTGATGATCGAGGAGCAGCTCGGGGACTGGGCCGGGCAGCCGCTGACCGACAGCAGCCCGGAGATCATCACCATCGCCCGCAAGGGATAAACTGGTTGTGTCACGCCAATTTGGCGTCACCCACGTCAATAAAGATCGAATAACCAAGAACCCCGGCCATGCTGATCCGATATATCAGATGATTTTGAACAGTCCAAACGACATCACGCTCTGTATAGAAACAGAAACCGTTGTAATGCTCCCGAAGCCATGCAAAGGCTTCCTCAAAAAGCACGGGAAAATCTGTTGACATAGCCCCGCCATGAGATTCACCGCGCAGGCTGACCCTGGATACGGACGAAGCGCGCGACTTTGAGCGTGAAACAGACCGCGCCGCCGACCTCGACCTCGACCGGGTAGGGCATCGTCAGCATGCCCGGTTCAAGCGCCGGAACCATCGGCAGGGAGGGCCGGACGCGATGGCGACAGACACGCTTGATGATCGCGAAGACCTCCGGGACGAGCGAACCGTCCACCCCAATCATCACCGTGACGCTGCCGATACGCAGGAATCCGCCGCGACTACGGATCACTGTCGCACGAAATCCCGCGCCAATGAGCGCCGCCAATAACCCCTGCAGGTCGCCGCGTTGCACGACCGCGAAGATCAATCTCACGAGGTCGCGCCCGATAATGGCACCGGAGGCGTCCAATTCGCGGGGGCATTCGACGGGCGTCGCGGCGGCCGCTTTGGTTTCGGCATCGTGGAGATGGAGGATTCATTTGGTAGGAGCACATGACGGAGAATTTCCTCCACATGCTCCACGGTAATTACTTCCATCTCGTTCCGCACCTCGGCGGGTACATCAGCGAGTTCTTTCAGGTTGCGACGCGGCATGATGAAGGTCTGGATGCCCGCCCGGTGTGCGGCGAGCATTTTTTCCTTCAGGCCGCCAATTGGCAACACCTTGCCCCGCAGCGTAATTTCGCCCGTCATGACGAGATCGTGTCGCACGGCGCGGCCAGTGAGGGCGGAGATGAGCGCGGTCGCCAGCGTGACACCCGCCGATGGGCCATCCTTCGGCACCGCACCCTCCGGCACATGGACGTGGATCGAACGCGTCTCGAACAGGGTCGGGTCAATCCCCAGCGCCACTACGCGAGAGCGGGCGTAGGTCATCGCCGCGTGGGCGGACTCCTGCATCACATCGCCGAGTTGACCGGTCAGGCGCACGTCACCCTTACCTGGTACCAGCGCGACCTCGATCGGCAGGAGCGATCCACCAAACTCGGTGTAGGCGACGCCCGTCGCGACGCCGATCTCCGCGCGCTCCTCAGCCGCGCCAAACTCGTAGCGCGGCACACCGAGATACGTCGGAAGCGCGTCCGCCTTGACGGTGACCGTGCCCGACTCGCCGCTCATGACGCGCCGCGCGATCTTCCGGCCGAGTGCGCCGAGTTCGCGTTCGAGGTTACGCACGCCCGCTTCCCGCGTGTACTCATGGATGAGGTGACGCAGCGCGGCATCGGGGAGTTTGAGATGCTTCGGCGTCAGACCATGACTGACGAGCATTTTCGGCAACAGGAATCCACGCGCGATGTGGGTCTTCTCGACATCGGTGTAGCCCGATATTTCGATCACTTCCATCCGGTCACGCAACGCGGGCGGGATCGGATCGAGGAGGTTGGCGGTCGTGATGAACAGCACGCGTGAGAGATCAATCGGCACTTCCATGTAATGGTCCGCGAAGGAGTTGTTCTGCTCCGGATCGAGCACTTCGAGCATCGCCGACGCGGGATCGCCCCGAATGATGTCCGTACCGATCTTGTCCACCTCGTCCAGCACGAAGACTGGGTTGCGGCTTCCGGCATCGCAGAGCGCCTTGACGATCCGGCCTGGCAGCGCACCGACGTAGGTACGGCGATGACCACGAATCTCCGCCTCATCACGGACACCCCCGAGCGAGACGCGGACATAGTTGCGGCCAAGCGCGCGGGCGATAGACTTCCCGAGGCTCGTCTTGCCGACACCGGGTGGCCCAACGAAGCAGAGGATCGGCGTGCGCATCTTCTCACCGGCGAGTGCGCGCACGGCGATGAAATCCAAAACGCGATCCTTGACCTTTTCCAGCCCGTAATGATCCTCATTGAGGACATCGGCGGCGTGGGCAAGGTCCAAATTATCCTCAGTCTCAACGCTCCATGGCACCGAGAGCAGCCACTCGATATAGGTGCGGAGCAACCCAACCTCCGGGCTTTGCGGATGCTGATTTTCCAGGCGCTCCACCTGCTGAACGGCTTTTGTCCGCACCTCATCGGGCATGTTGGCGGCGGCAATCCGTTCGCGCAGATCGTCCGCGAGAAATTCCTCGCTCGCCTCACCGAGTTCGCGGCGGATCGCCCGCAACTCTTCACGGAGGTAATACTCGCGTTGGGAACGATCCATGCTCGCTTGCGCCTCGGTCTCGATCTTCGAGCGCAAATCGAGCACGTCCAATTTGTCCGCGAGCATCGCATGGACACGCGTCAATCGGGCGAGTGGGTCCACGATCTCGATGATCTGCTGACGCTGCGCGGGCGTGTACTCAGGCGACGACGCGATCAGGTCCGCAAGGCGACCCGGCTCCTCGATGGACCGTACCATCTCCGTCACTTCTTCCGGGATGTTTGGCAGGAGCGCAATGTATCGCTCGACGAGCGCCGTGACCGCGCTCATCATCGCCACAGCCTCGACGGTGCGAATATCCGTGTCTGTCTGCTCGTGGACCCACGCGAGGATATACGGACGCTCGCGCACGATACTCTCGACGACACCACGACAGAGGCCCTGCACGAGATAGTGGGGCGGGCCGTGACGCCGGATCGGTTGCACGAGTTCCGCGATTACCCCGACGGTAGCGCGGGGGCTGCGATGGCGCGCCTCGAACGCGACGCTATCGGTATCCGGGGCCGGTTCGTCGTCGCGCAGGACGAGCCGGTCAATCCACTCAGTCGGGGGTTCCGGCGCCTGTTGCTCGACGAGGATCAGGATACGACGATCCCGTTCGAATGCGCGCGAAACCGCGGCCTCGGCTCGTTCGTCATTGAGGACGAGTGGCCCGGAAATCTGCGGCAAAACAACCGCCTCCGGCACGAGGACGACCGGCAGGGTCATCGCGGGGCCGGCGATCGGTTCCATCGCGGGCGTTACCCGCGTTCCACGGGCGCGTCTGGTCCGCTGTTGCATGGGATCCCTTCTCAGTCGGCAGTCGCCAGTCGGTAGTAATTCCGGATCCCGTTCTGCCGACTGGCGACTGGCGACTCGTTTAGCCGCTCATTTGGGCGATCAAATAGGCATAGATGTTCCCGAGGCGCGCTGGGGAGAGGTCCTGATTCGCATCGTCTTTGAAACTGGCGTGCTTCGCGTTATTCATGAAGGCGGTGACGAACTTCGCGGTCGTGTCCAGTTTCCGCGTGACGATCACGCCGTTATTGCCGACAAGCGACGTCTTCGATGGATCGCTGACAACACCGCCAGGTCCGTGACAGAATTGGCAACTAAAAAGATAGGGGCTTTGGCCGGCGGACGCGTTTCCGGTAGGCGTCTCGGCTAACTTGAACCCCCCGGTGGCAACTTGCGCGGCGGCGGCAACCGTCGGCGTGTCCGTTGGCAGACGGCTCTTCGCCGCCTCCGACTCCGGAATCCGCCCGCACGCTGAGAGGATCAGGCTGATACTGAGTAGACCGAGGACGGTTACACTGACGATCCGTCCGCGCGCCGAGATTCCCGCAAGTAGCCGCATTGCCTCCCCGCTTCCCTCATCACGCGTCGCGGGATGTCGCACCCCACGTCATCCCTGATCCCCGTCCGATCCGATGCCGGTAAGTATACGGACACGCCATCCGCTGTCAACGACATTGAGGACTGAGGACGAAGGATTAAGGGGGACTGGCTCACCTTAGTCCTTCCATGTCTTGCGGAGGACGCGGATCCAGTTCTCGTGCGCGAGTTTGCGGAGCGATGCGTCATCGTAGCCGTGGTCTTTGAGGGCACGGACGAGATTGCCGAGCATCGAAGCATCGCCCACCGCAGCCGGGATGGTCGCGCCGTCGAAGTCGGAGCCGAAGCCGACGCGATCAATACCGAGGTGCTCCACCAGATAATCGAAGTGGCGGACCATCGTTTCCAGCGGCATTGCCGGGTCGTTATTGCCGTCGGCGGTGAGGAAGCCGACGGCGAAGTTCACGCCGACCATGCCATCCGACTCTTTGATCGCCTCCAGTTGCTTGTCTGTGAGATTGCGCGGGGTGGCGGAGAGCGCGTGGGCATTGGAATGGGTGGCGACGAGCGGCGCGTCCGTGATCGCGGCGATGTCCCAGAAGCCTTTTTCGTTCAGGTGTGAGAGGTCCAGCATCACGCCGAGACGGTTGCACGCGCGAACGAGCGCCTTGCCCGCATCGGTCAGGCCCGGTCCGGTGTCGGGAGTTTGGCCGAACTTAAATGGCACGCCCTCAGCGAAGATGTTCGGTCGGCTCCAGACGGGGCCAATCGAGCGAAGCCCCGCCTTGTAGTAGATCTCCAGCGCGTTCAGTTCCTCGTCAATTGCCTCCGCGCCCTCGAAATGGAGGATCGCGCAAAACGTGCCGGACGCGAGGCAATGTGCCAGTTCGTCCGCCGTCTGCACGATCTTGACTTGCCCCTCAGATTGCTCCTCGATCCGAAAGAGGCGCGCGGTCATCCGCATCGCGACACGAGTCGCCTCATCGAGTTCGGGCGTCGCCGGGCGGGTCGCGGGGTCGTTGAAGGCGGAGGCGAACGACGCGATATCCGTCGCCGCGGCAGGCCGCTTGCCCGGGACGAAGACCGCAAAGAAGCCGCCGCCCAGCCCGCCCGCCTTGGCGCGTGGCAGGTCAATATGGCCGCGCTCGCTTCGCGTGAAGAAATCGCGCTCCATCCCCGGCTCCCGGCCCGGCAAGTCGAGCAGCGTATCGTTGTGTCCATCAAAGACGAGAGGCAGTGTCGCGTCAGCCATCGGGGCCGCCCTTTCCGCAAATGTCCGTCATGTTCGCCCAAGTCGAAGCGCCGCATGTGGCGGTCAGTCTATCACCTGATACAAGTGGGTGAGGGGAGAAGAAATCAATGAACGCCGTGGCATTTAATCCGCTTGGCCCGCGACGGCGAGTGCTGCCGCCTCCAGGTTCGCCTGCGCGGCGCGATCGAGCAGCCATGCGGTATGCCTCATCGAGGCAGTGATATGCGCCCGCACAGCGGCGAGCAATCCGTCACGGTCACTGTCGGAAAGCCCACGAACTATCGCCGCGTGTTCATCATGCGCGCTGTGCGACCGCCGTAGCACCTCATCCTCGCCAGGGTAGTAGATGCGTCCAACACTCATCCGTGCCATGATCGCGTGGTGGAGGTCGAGGAGGACGGTGTTTCCGGTAAGGCCGACGAGCATGGCATGGAGATCGAGGTCCAGCGCGAAGTAGGCGGAGTAGTCGAAATCCGCCGGGTTCGCGCCGGTGATGATGCGGGCGCTCCGGTCAAAGAGCGCCTGTATCTCCGGCGCGGCGGCGCGCATCGCGTCCGGCGTCGCATGCTGCACCGCCCAACACTCGAACATCATGCGCGTCTCGAACAAATCCCGCATGACCGTCGGCGTCAGAGTCGCGACATATGTGCCGCGCCGACTCCGCAGTACGACAAGCCCTTCCGAGGTCAGCCGGTTGATCGCATCCTTGACGGGGGTACGGCTGACGCCGAGGTCGTCCGCGAGTTGCTGGACATCGAGTTTGTCACCGGGCAGGAAGGTGTGGTGCATGATGCGCTCCTTCAACCACTGGTACACCTTGGTGGTCAGGTCGCTATGCTCGATCATCACGCCCTCCTCTGAGTAGCGAGTACCGAGTACCGAGGGGACCAGCCCCGTCTCGTTACTCGCTACTCGTTACTTCCCCAACGCTTCGATCGCGTCCAGTAGCCCCTGCATGTAGCCGATCGCGTGGGCGCGACCTCGGTGACCATAGGGGGAATCGGCAATCATGTGCGGCACATGGTCGTCCAATAAAAAGCCCGTGAACCCGCTCTGCTTCAGCAGCAGCATGGTCTCTGCGGCATTGAAATTTCCCTCGCCGATGAAGCATTCGGCGAACTGGGGGACGGTTCCTTTGACATCGCGGAAATGGATATAGAAGATGCGCCCTTTGGGGCCAAAGAACTCGATCATCTCCCGGACATTGGCGGCGCCGCCAGGCATCTCGGAGCAGCAGCCGAGGCAGAGGTCCAACCCCCACGCCGGGCTACCGTTGCTCAGCGCATAGCCGTGCTTGAAATCGTCCACGCTCTTGAAGATGCGGGCGATCCCGCCGAGCATCGGGACGGGCGGGTCATCGGGGTGAAGGGCGAGCATGATGCCCGACTCCTCGGCGACGGGGAGGACGGCACGCATGAAGTACGCGTAGTTCGCCCACATCTCCTCCTCGGAGACAATCCGCCCTACCGCGAACTGCTCGTCGATAGCCGTGCTGCGGACGACGGCAAAAGAGCGCTGCTCGGCGGGGGCGGCCGCCTCGACGAGAGCCATATCGAATGCAGTCACATGCGCGCCGCCGCGACCGGGCCCGGTGCGCGTCGTGCGCCAGACAGAGTTGGGCATGAAATGGTAGCCGAGGATGGGGATACCGGCGCGGCCCATATTGCGGATCGTGTTGCAGTAATGTTCGATCTGCTCGTCCCGCCCTGGGTCGCCGAGCATCGCTTTGTCGTAGAAGTGGAGGGGGACATTCTCGATCGCCTCAAATCGCAGACCGTACTCCTCAGTCTTCAGGCGAAGCGCGAGCAAGTCCTCATACTCCCACTGATGATCGCCCGGCAGGGGTGAATGGCCGAGCAGATTCATCTGCACGCCACTGACGCCGAGTTGCTTCGCAAAGAGCAACTTCTCTTCCGTCAACTCGTTGAACTGACCCAATGCGATGCGCATCTGTTCCGCCATATTCCGTTTCCTCCTTTTGCGACTGCCCCGGCTGTGTTGACAGGTAACATTTCACATGTTACGTTCGCGCTGTCAAGGGCACGCGACGAATTCAAGCGGGAGGAGCGACATGTCCGGTACAGCACGCGTTTCGCGACGACATTTCCTGGGCGGCATTGCCGGCACTGCGGCGGCGGCCATCCTCGCCGCATGCGGCGGCAGTAGTGCGACGAATACCCCGAACGCCGGTACCGGCTCGACCGGCAGCGCGGCACCGACGGCGGCGGCAGCGGCAGCCACCAGTGCCCCCGTAGCGACGACCGCCGCGAGTGGTTCCACGCCTGCCAGCACAGCCGCACCGGCAGTCATTTCCAGTACTGGTAAGATGACCTATTGGGGCGGCTTAATCTTCTCGGACGACGCGAACAACCTCCAGGTCCAGACGATCAAGGACTGGGGGACGCAGAACAAGATTAATATTGACGTCGTGATGATCAACCAGAACGAGACGAACCAGAAAGTCGCGGCGGCGGTCACCTCCAATACGATGCCGGACGCACTGGATATGGGCCTCGACTTGCTGCTCCTGCTCTCGAACCAGAAGCAACTACTACCGCTCGATGATACCTATGCCAAGATCGGCAAAGCGCACGGCGGCTGGCTGAAAGCGGTTGATACGGCTGTTGATCCGAAACTCTTCGGTGGCACCCGCAATGGTATCCCCTATGGGATGGGCGGCAACGTGCTCTTCCGCCGCACGGATGTCTTGAAGAAGGCCGGGTTCAATGACGCGCCGAAAACGTGGACGGAACTGAGTGACATGTCGGAAAAGGTGACGAAACCACCGCTGTATGGCATGGCGTTCGCGATCTCGAACGTCGGCGACGGCAACGACATGGTGTACATCATGCAATCCTGGGGCGGGCGCGTCGCGGACGATCAGGGCAAGGCCTGCACGATCAAGTCCCCGGAAACGAAAGCCTTCCTGCAGTGGGTGACGGACGAGTACAAGAAGGGCCAATTCCCGCCCGGTGTCACGACGTGGGACGGCGCGGGAGATAACAACGCCTATCAATCCGGTCAGGCAGTCTTCATTAAGAACACCGGCAGCGTCACGATCTGGATGCGCGCCAACGACAAAGACCTGCTCAACAACACGTTGTACTCCGCCATGCCGCGCGGCCCGAAGATGCTCGTTTCGCCGAGTTCGCCGGTTATCCGAGGAGTCCCGAAAACGAGCAAGAATCCGGACGCGGCAAAGGCCCTGCTCGAATACCTTGCCAATAAGGAGTTCACGCAGAAATATTATCCGCTCGCCATTTACGGCCCGGTGCTCCAGGACGAGACGACGTATGACTTGTTCAAGACCGATCCGGTTCATATCGGCCTCGCGGATCTCGTCGTCAATGGTACCGCGCCCGCCTTCCCGGATGTAAGCAACACGGCGTATGCGGACTTTAACAACAACTACATCGTGCCGAAGATGATCCAGCGCGTCGTCATTGATCACTACGATCTCGACAAGGCGATTGACGAAGCCCAAAAGTCGGGCGACGCGATCTACGCGAAGTACAAGTAGTCAGTATCCAGTTCGTAGGGGCGGTTATACCTCGGCATGACCGCCCCCTTACTTGCGAAGGGGACGAGGGTTCAGCATGGCGGCGCGGCAGGGCAATTCAGTCCTCGGTCCTCAGTCCTCAGCCCTTACCGTACGACGCCCATTTTGGACGTTCTCACGGCGTGGATCGCTGACCGGCTATCTGCTCGTTATCCCCGTCTGCGCGGTCCTGCTCACGCTCGTCGCATACCCGTTCTTCTACGCGATTGTCATTTCCTTCACGGACCGCGTTGTCGGGAACGCCGGGCACTGGGTGGGATTGCAGAACTTCCGCTATCTATGGAATTTTGTCTCGTTCAAGCGCGCGTTGACGAATACATTGACGCTCGTGCTCGTCTCTGATGGGCTCAAATTGGTTGTTGGTCTCAGCCTCGCGCTCCTGCTCAACGAGCGGTTGCGCGCCCGTGGGATGTTTCGCTCCTTCATCCTTTTGCCGTGGGCGATGCCGGGCTTCGTCGCCTTTCTCACCTGGCGGCTCCTCTTCCTGCCAATCGGGGGGGCGTTCAATCTCATCCTCACGCAAACGCATATCCATGCCGGCATCATTGACTGGCTCGGCCAGCGATCCACCGCGATGCCCGCCGTGATTGTCGCCACCGTGTGGCGCGGCTTCCCATTCTGGTGCATCTCCTTCCTCGCGGCGTTACAGAATGTGCCGCAGGAGCAGTACGAGGCCGCAAAAACAGATGGCGCGAACGCCTGGCAGCGGTTCTGGTTCATCACGCTGCCGAGCATCCGGCACGTCATTCTCGTCGTTGCGCTGCTCTCCTCGATCTGGACGGCGAACTCGTTTGAGAATATCTGGCTGATGACGCAGGGCGGGCCATCCGACGCCACGATGGTGCTGCCGGTACTCGCCTACTTCGGCCTGGCGAGCCAGCGACTCGGCGAGGCGGCCGCCGTTTCCGTCGCGATCATCCCGGCGCTGGCGATCCTCGTCTTCATCGTCGCGGCGCTCTTACAGAAGGACTGAGGGCCGGGGGTGAGGAAATGAAGGGGTTTTGGGTATGGCGTCCGTCACACAGCCGCAGATAGGAATTCAGGCAGCGGAACGAGCGCAGGTGCAAAGCCGGGGACGGGTGCGGGCCGTGCTGACGTACGTGGTGCTCGCGGTTGTCTGCCTGATTATCATTTTTCCAATTTACTGGATGGTGACGATCTCGTTCAAGACGCCGCACGATATTTATCGTGCTCCCTCGCTCGTGCCGCACAACATGACGCTCGACAACTTCCGCACGCTGATCGTCAAGAAGCGCTTCCTGACGAATATCCGCAACAGCATCATTGTCGCAACGAGCAGCACGGTGATCTCTGTCACCATCTCCGCGCTCTGCGCATACAGTCTCGTGCGGTTCAAGTACCGCTTTCAGGGGCTGATCGGGCGGCTGATCCTGCTCGCCTACCTCACGCCCGCGTCACTCTTGTTCATTCCGCTCTCGGTGATCGTGGCGCGGCTTCAACTCGGCAACTCGCTGCACGGCCTGATTATCGTCTACCTCAGTTTCTCAACGCCGTTCAGCACCTGGCTCCTGATGGGGTACTTCCGGGGCATCCCAGCGGACCTTGAAGAGCAGGCGATGGTGGATGGTACGACACGCATCGGCGCGCTCGTTCGTATTCTTCTGCCACTCTCACTGCCGGGGCTTGTCGCGGTGAGCATCTTCACCTTCACGGGCGCATGGAACGAACTGCTGCTCGCCCTGATCTTCATTACCTCGGAGAACAAGCGAACGGTGCCGCTTGGCTTGCAGTATCTGATTACGGGCGACACCTTTCTCTGGGGGCCAATCATGGCAGGAGCCGTCTTCTCCGCGTTGCCGGTAATGGTTCTCTACTTCCTCGCCCAACGGTTCATGGTGCAGGGGATCGCGGCGGGCGCGGTCAAGGGGTAGGTTCAGCGCGCCGCTGGCGTCTCAGCGTGTGCGGCCTGGGAGACCGTACCCGCCTTGATGTTGAAATGGCTCGCGGACCAGACAGGCTGGCTATCCTTCACGATGATGACCTGCGGCGACTCGTGGTGGACACCGGTGCGCTGTGCGATTGCCGATGCGATCTCTGTGTCGTGCGCGACATCAATGATCGCCACGTCGTCGGCCACCCGCGTCATCTCGCGGTAGGCGCGGGCGCTGATCGAGCAGTACGGGTCATGTTTGAAGAGGATCACCGGCTGCGTCGCCGAGGACGCGAAAAGTGCGTCCAGCGATTCGGTATCGGTGATCGGTGTGAAGTGGTCATCCATGCGGTTCTACCCCTCGCGTGCGTTCCGAAAGACTACGGCGCGTGGCGCGTGGCGCGTGCCACCAATTGGAAAGCAAGACGGTTGCCATCCATTCCCGGTATTCCTCTCATAAAGGCGAGGAGCGCGGCTATACGAGCCTGGAACGTGCTGCTATACTCGCCGCCGCGTACCGGCAATTCGTTCACTGCCATCGGGAGGGCGTATCGTGCTCGCCAAAGTGACCAGTTGCGCCCTGATCGGGTTGGACGGCGTGCCGATCACCGTCGAGGTGGATGTCGGCGCGGGGATGCCCGCTTTTAATATTGTCGGGTTGCCGGATGCCGCCGTGCAGGAGGCGAAGGAGCGGGTGCGCGCCGCGATCCGCAACAGCGGCGGCCGCTTCCCGACCGGGCGCGTCACCGTCAACCTCGCCCCGGCGGACATCCGCAAGGAGGGCGCGTCGTACGATCTGCCCATCGCGCTCGGCATCCTGCTCGCCTCGATGCAAATTGACATCCCGAACGAGGCGATTGCCGGATCGCTCGTCGTCGGGGAACTCTCGCTCGATGGCTCGGTGCGGCATGTAGACGGTGTATTGGCCATTGCGGACACGGCGATGGTCAACGGCTTCCCGACGCTGCTTGTCGCCGCCGAAGACGCCGCTGAGGCCGCGCTGGTGCCGGGCGTGACCGTCTATCCGATTGAAACGCTCGTCGCGCTCGTCCGCCATCTCGTCGGCGAGGAACTGATCGCGCCGCAGCCGCCCTCGACGATTGTCACGGATGTGGAGGAGACAATCACGCGTGCCGACCTCGCCGAGGTGCGCGGGCAAGAGCACGCGAAGCGCGGTCTGGAAGTCGCGGCGGCGGGCGGGCACAATGTGATCATGAGCGGCCCGCCGGGCAGCGGCAAGACGCTCCTTGCCCGCGCGCTCCCCTCCATCCTCCCCCGGCTGACGCCAGCGGAAGCGCTCGACGTGACGCGCATCTACAGCGTCGGCGGGCTGCTCGGGCGCGATATGGCGTTCATGCGGGACCGCCCCTTTCGGTCGCCGCACCACACAGTTTCGTACGCTGGGCTGGTCGGCGGCGGGCAGTGGCCCCGACCCGGTGAAATCTCGCTCGCGCACCGGGGCGTCTTGTTCCTCGACGAGTTACCGGAGTTCAACGGCGCGGTGCTGGAAGTCCTACGGCAGCCACTCGAAGACAAAGTTGTCAGCATCAGCCGCGCTTCCGGCTCGCTCACCTTCCCCGCGAACGTGATGCTCGTCGCCGCGATGAACCCGTGTCCGTGCGGCTACGCGGGCGACCGCGAGCGCGCCTGCACCTGCTCCCACCAGCAGATCAGCCGGTACACGAAGCGGATCAGCGGCCCCTTACTGGACCGCATTGACATCCATCTCGACGTGCCGCGCGTCCCCTACGAGAAATTGACCGCTATCGGCCCGGCGGAATCGTCGGCCACCGTGCGCACCCGCGTCGAGGCGGCCCGCGCCCGGCAGCGTGCCCGGTTTTTGGGCACGTCGAGCGTCACAAACGCCGACATGGGCCCCGGCGAAGTGCGTCAATACTGTCCGCTCGACACGGCGGGCGAGCAACTGATGCGCGCCGCCTCTCGCCAGATGCACCTCTCCGCCCGCTCCCACCACCGCATCATCAAACTCGCCCGCACCGTCGCTGACCTCGCGGACGCGGACAAAATCAGCGCCTCCCACATCGCGGAAGCCTTGCAATACCGCTCCCGGGACTTGACCGTTTGATGCGTCTAACGACCGGATGCAACAGTGGGTTGTGAAGCCGGGGATTCCGCATGTACCACAGATGGATCAGGCAGCGGTATCGTGGCATGAGCAGCCGAATCTGATTGCGATGCGTGACTCGCCATCGCGTCGTCCGGCGCGATGGGACGGAGACCGCGCCGGATTTCCCCGAACGTCTTTTTCGTGAAGACTAACTGATTAAGGACGTGCACCGTGAAGATGAGTGTGGGCTTCAGGTTGAGAAAGTTCAGTTCCTCATAGGTCGCGTAGGCGTAGATCGTTGCAACCGTGACCGGAAACAGGGCGGTCATCACGAACGGGAAGCGCGGGGCAGACCGGAAGGCGAGCAGATAGCCGCCGACCGCGACCGCGATCACGACGTAGAGCACATACCGATTCCACTCCGGCACGGTACATCCGCTGATCTCTCCGGCCGTTCGTCCATTTCGGGCGACGATCTTCCGCGTGCCGCGCCACTGCCTGCGACCGGAGATGGTGAGCAGAGACCAGACAACGGCAACGCCAATGAGACCCCCGCCAATGAGCGCACCCTCAAACCAGCGATGGATCGTTCCCTGGCGCAGGCCGCTCATCCACAAACCGAGCGGCACGAGTGCGAGGCTCGCGGCGACCTCGATGCGTGCCCCATACATCAGGAACCACGATCTCCCGTCGCGGCTGGCATAGGCGCTGCTCCCGGTGCGGAGACGAAAATCATCCTCCGCGTACCACGAGGCGCCGAGGAAGAGCAATGCGAAGGCGACCGTCCAGACCGAAAGCAGGACGACGACACGCACCGGTGACGATGACGAACCCGAGGCGGCGATGGAAGCGGGAACGATCGCACCGGCGACCGACCGCTCCGCGTACGCGAGTGCGGCAAGGCCAAGGCGGGCGGGCGGATAGGGCTTGGCGTACCGATCATAGAGAAACTGCACGAAGAAGATCGCGACGACGAGCGGCAGGAGTGCAACGAGACCCGCGTAGATCGCGAGTGCCGCGGCAACCCCGAAGGCGGCGAGGGTGCGCGAGACGAGCAAGGGCTTTCCGAGCGCATTACTCTCGACCACCGCGAAGTAGCGGCGCTTCTTATGCTTGTGCGTGCGATCCGCTTCCGCGTCGAGGAGATCGTTCCAGATGTACGTTGCCTGCTTGGTGAAAAATTCAACGCAGAGAACGACTCCGGCGAGCAACGCCCAATGACCCATCAGCGACACGCGCAACAGATAGGCGGCGATAAGCGCGTTCCCAAGGGTGATCGGCGTCTTGACGAAGAAGTCGAATGGGCGCGGCAAGAGCATATATCGCAGAAGGCTGAACGTCTGCGTATCACGCGGCGCCGCCGCTTGCCCTTCGAGCGCCTTTGCCCAGCGGTCGTACAGCCTGCGCATGCCCGTCAGATAGAACACGAGCGCCCAGATCATCACCGCGGTCGTCAGGCTATAGAAGCCGATGTAGCACGCGCCGAGGATGGGCGAAATCGCAGATTTCATCTGCAGCGCTCGGAAGCAGTAGATGATTAGCCCGAAGTGCGCGGCGGCGACAACGACGAAGTACATCCCGTAGAGGACGAGGAAGGCCGGTGTGCCCGTGCGCGGGCTATAGAGCGCCCGACCCGTCATGTTCTCAAAATAGAAGGGCGTCGTCCCCGTCATCTCCTGAATGCGGTTCTCCAGATCGCGCAGGTAGTAACTGATAAGGACGGAGCGATAGATCAGTTGCATGAGAACGCCCACGAGGAGGACCAGGGCGAGCGGGATGAGCCAGAAGACCTCGGCGGCGAGGCCCTTGTTAACGGTGAGCAGACCGAAGAGGGTCAGCATGATCGGCAGTGCCGTTCCCGCCATCCGCCCGATACCGTCGTTCAGCCGCTCGGACGAACCGACCTTTGCGTAATAGTCGCGGAGCAGGATGTCGAGTGGCTGCGTCGCTTGTGCGTCGTGCGTCGCGGACTCCTCCTCGGCCGGGGCGCCCCCACTCTCTTCGGCCAAGACACCGGTTACGGAATTCGTGATTTGTCCGACAAAGTCGGCCATGAATCACCCCTGTGTCATCGCGCGCTGTCCCGTGCGATCGCCTGTGGACGACACGCGCCATGTGCAAACATTAGTACGATTATACCGGAGTGCGCCACTTCTTCGTGCTCGCCCTCACGCGAGACGGAAGCGCAAGTCTCGGTCCCTCTTTACGTTCTGGCAATACGTTCCTCAAATATGCGACAACGCGTCCGGTGGTGCAACCGTTTGAATGAGTTGAAAACGCCCGTCACCCGTGGCACCATGCATCGGAACCCGGCAGTCGCTATGTTTGAGATGTGAGGAGATGATGTATGCCGGTCTCGATGAAGAACTCACAACTGATCTATGACGCGCTGAAGGCGTGCGATGTGCGGATGATGTCGGCGCTGCCGGAGACGTGGCTTGTCCACCTGATCCGGCTGGCGGACGACGATCCCGACGTGACGCTCGTCCGGCTGGCGAAGGAGGAGGAAGGGGTCGGCATCTCGGCGGGCGCGCATATGGCGGGCGTCAAGTCCGCGATGATGTGCCAGAACCACGGCTTCCTCCAGAGCATCAACGGCATCGTCACGCTCGCACACCTGTACAAGATACCCTTACTGATGCTCATTTCATACCGTGGCGAGATGGGCGAGCGCGATCCGTGGCAGACGCAGGGCGGCGCGGTGACGGAAGTGCTGCTGCGCGATCTCGGCATCCCCTACGAGCGGCTGGATAGCCCCGATCATGTCGCCTCGCGCATCCGCAAGGCGCAGGCGCTCGCGGAATCTGCCTTGAAACCCGTCGCGCTTCTCTTGTGCCGCGACCTGATGTGGGAGGAGTAACGTCATGCAGCGCATGGAAGCGATCGAAGCAGTCTACCCGCACCTGAAGGAGTCCATCGTCGTCACGATCATGGGGGCCGTGGCGTGGGAGATGCAGCATCTTGGCCACCGGCCCAACTTCTTCTACATGCAGCACTCGATGGGTCTCGCCTCCTCGATGGGCCTCGGCATCGCCCTCTCGCGGCCGGAACTGCCCGTCGTCGTGCTCGATGGCGACGGCTCGATCCTGATGAACCTCGGTAGCCTGACGACGATGGCCCGCTACCATCCACAGAACCTCGTCCATATCGTCTTCGATAACGAGAGCCTGCTTTCGGTCGGCGGTTTCCCGACCGCGACCGCGACCGGCACCGACATCGCGGGGATGGCGCGCGCGGCGGGAATCATGCGCGCGACGACTGTCCGCACGATCCCTGAGTTCGTCGCGGCGTTTGACGAGGCGCGCGCGGCGGGCGAGATGGCAACGATCGTCGCGAAGGTCGAGGCGATCAATGTCGCGCCGCGCTTCGTCACCGACCTGCCGCTGCTGGAAAACCGCTTCCAGTTCCAGCGGCATCTGCGGGAGATTCGTGAAACCGATTGAAAGGAGGCCGGGTTGGCGACGGCAACGACGATGGGCAACCCCAAACCGGGCGCCGAAATCAACGCGATCATGACCGCCGACGAGTATCTGGAAAGCCTCAAGGACGGCCGTGCCGTGTATATCTACGGCGAACGCGTCAAGGATGTGACGACGCACCCGGCGTTCCGCAATGCGGCCCGCTCGATCACCCGGCTCTATGATACGCTCCACGACCCGGCGCAACGCGACCTGCTGACAAAGGTGGACGACTACGGTATTCGCACGCACAAGTTCTTCCAGCCGAGCAAGACGGCGCAGGAATTGCTCGAAGCGCGCGAGGCGATCGCGGCGTGGGCGCGCCTCAGTTACGGTTTCATGGGCCGCACGCCGGACTACAAGGCCGCATTTATGGCGAGCCTCGGCGCGAACCCGGACTTCTATACCCCCTTCGGCGCCAATGCGCTCGCGTGGTACAAGAAGTACGCGTCGAAGGGCTTGTTCCTCAATCATGTGCTCGTCAACCCACCTGTGGACCGCAAGAAACCGATCCATGAAGTTGCGGACGTCTTCATTCACCTCGTTGAGGAGCGGGACGACGGGATCATCATCAGCGGCGCGAAGATGCTGGCGACCGGTTCGGCAATCACGCACGCCACGTTCGTGGCACAGAACAGTTCCGCCAACCTTGAAAAGGGCAAAGCGGAAGACTTCGCCCTCGTCTTCATCGCGGACATGGACACGAAGGGTGCGAAACTGCTCTGCCGCAACTCTTACGAAGACAAAGCGATCAGCCCGTTCGATCACCCGCTTTCCAGCCGCTTCGACGAGAACGACGCCGTCCTGCTCTTCGACAACGCCTTCATTCCGTGGGAAAACGTGCTCGTCTACCGCGATGTCGTCAAGGCGAACGCCTTCTATCGGGAATCCGGCTTCTTCAGCCGTTACAACCTCCAATCCGGCACGCGGCTCGGCACGAAACTGGACTTCATGGCCGGATTATTCGCGAAGGGAATCGCGGCGAACGGGACGGACGAGTTTCGCGGCGTGCAAGTCGCCCTCGGTGAAGTAATCGGCTGGCGCAACCTGATCTGGGCGCTGACGACGGCGATGTGCGCCGATCCGATGCCCGGCCCCGGCGACTCAGTCATCCCGAAGGTCGAGGACGCCGCGACGCTGCGCCTCTTTTCGCACCAATGCTGGGCGGCAATCCACCTGCTCTTCGAGACGTATCTCGGCGGCAGCCCGCTCGTCGCGCCATCGAGTTACAAGGACCTCATGAATCCGGAACTCCGCCCACTGATTGACAAGTATTATCGCGGCTCCGAAACGACCGCCGAGGAGCGCGTCAAACTCTTCAAACTCGTCTGGGATGCGATTGGTACCGAGTTCGGCGCGCGGCATGAACTGTACGAGCGCAACTACTCCGGCAACAACGAGCAGATCCGCATTGACCTGTTGAACTTCGCCCGTGGTCGCGGCCACATGGCGTACTTCACGTCGTTCGCGGACCAGTGCATGCGCGAGTACGACCTGAACGGCTGGACCGTCCCGCCGTGGGTATGGGAAAGCAACGGGCAATGAGCAATGCGCAATGAGGAGATCAGGCCCCACTCATTGCGCATTGCTCATTGCTGGAGGAGCGACAATGGAGCCATTTCCTGAGCGGCAGATTGATGACAGCAAAGTGGAGGAGTATCGGGACTTCTATACGGGGCTGATCGGGTTTGTGCCGCCGCGCATTCAGGCGCGCACCGATCTTCTTGCGCGGCTCGATCCCGATCTACTGAAGATGCAGGAGGAGATACGCGCGCGGGCGATGTACCCGGACTGCTTCGACGTGAAGACATCGCAACTGATGCTCTTCGGCATTTTGCTCGGCCTCCTGTCGGACGCGACGCGCCTCCACGCTATCGCCGCCCGCCGCGCCGGTGCGACGTGGGAGGAGATGAGCGCGGTCGTCAACCTCGCCTTCCTCTTCCGTGGCCTGCCCGCCGCCAACCTCGGCGCGCAGATCATCCAGGAGATTGCCAAAAGTGAAAGCAATGAGCAATGAGCGATCCAATCCGCGACATTGCCCATCTCGGCCATGTCGAACTGCTGACACCGAAGCCGGACGAAAGCCTCCGGTTCTTCCGTGATGTGCTCGGCATGGAGGAGACGGCGCGGGAGGGGCAGTCCGTTTTTCTTCGCGGCTGGGGCGATTTCGAGCGGCACACGCTGAAACTGACCGAGGCAGCGACAGGCGGTGTCGGGCATACGGCGTGGCGGGCGATGAGCTCCGAGGCGCTCGAACGGCGGGCGCAGGCGCTCGCAGCGAGTGGGCAGGGACACGGCTGGATCGCGGGCGACATCGGGCATGGCCCCGCGTACCAGTTCACCGACCCGGATGGACATTTGATGGAGGTGTACTACGAAGCCGAGAAGTATCGCGCGCCGGATGAACTGCGACCCGCCCTCAAAAACCAGCCACAACGATACACGGGCCGGGGCGTCGGCGTACGACGGCTCGACCATATCAATGTCCTTTGCGCGGACGTGACACTGAACCGCGTCTTCATGGCGGAGCAGTTAGGCTTCCAGACGCGCGAGCATGTCATTCTCGATGACGGCACCGAGGCGGGTGCGTGGATTTCGGTCACGCCGCTTGTGCATGATATCGCCTACACGCTCGACGCAACGCGCTCGCGCGGCCGTCTCCATCACCTCGCCTACTGGCTCGACAATCGCGAGGACATCCTGCGCGCGGCGGACATCTTCCTCGAACACGGTATCGTGATCGAGACCGGCCCCTCGAAGCATGCCGTCACACACGGTTTCTTCCTCTACTGCTTCGAGCCGGGTGGCAACCGCGTCGAGGTCTTCTCCGGCGGCTACCTGATCTTCGCTCCCGATTGGGAACCGATCGTCTGGACACAGGCCGAGCGCGCCAAGGGACAGGCATGGGGCCTTCGGCTGCCCGAAAGTTTCCATTCCTACGGCACGCCAGATGTCGCGATGGCGAAGGAAGACCTTCGCCACATCCCCGTTTTCGATCCACTGTAGGAACGGTAAGCGCAGGCTGGAAGGCCTGTGCGACTGAAAAGGGCAACAAGAAGACGCCCCTGCGAATAGTTCGGGGGCGTCGTATCGGATGAAGGGATAAAGAATACCGGGTGGTGGATGGCCGGGCTACCGTCTCAAACGTGCAGCACCCGCCAACCGACTCCCATACCATGCGTCCCTTCGTGATTCAGTCGTTCCTACTACGGTGTACGCATGCATCACCGTGCCTGGATCACTCCCCGCGACGCAAGAGGCGGCGCGTCCGCCTTTCCTCACTGAGTACCCGTTCCCGTTTCGCCGTGATGAGCCTGTCTGCGTCCATTGCCTTGCCGACCATCATCACCACTGCCGCTTCGTATCCGTACATCTTTTTCTGTTCCTTCCTGAGTACGTTCCATCTTTCCTGATATCAGTATGCCGGATGACGCGGCGCGACACATCCGCACAAAGGACAGCAATGGGCTGTCCTTAAGGGAAGGTTGGGGAAGTCCGGAGTTCGCGGCTCGGTGGAAACTGTTACCAGTCGTGCGTGCGATGCTGCAATGCGTCCGGGTTGAGCGGGAATGGTACCGGGCGGCCATCAAGGTAGGCGAGGATATTCTCGACGACGCCTTCGATGAAAACGCGATAACTCTCCTCAGCGACCCAGCCGACATGCGGCGTGAGGACAACATTCGGCAGGCGCAGCAAGGGATGTTCCAATGGCAGCGGTTCCTCCGAGAACACGTCGAGCGCCGCGCCCCAGAGCCGCCCCTCGCGCAGCATCTCCACCAACGCATCCTCGTCCACAAGCGCGGCGCGTGCCGTGTTGACGAACAATGCGCTTGGCTTCATCAGCGCCAGTTTCTCGCGGGTCAAGATGCCGCGACTCGTTGGCGTCAGGCGGAGATGGACCGCGACCACATCCGACACCGCCAGGAGTGTTTCCAAATCCTGATTGATCGCGCCGACTGCTATCGCACGTTCCTCGGTCAGCGTCGGGCTCCAGCCCCGTACATCCATTCCCATCGCAACGCAGACCCGTGCAACCTGACTGCCGATCCGCCCAAGCCCGACGATGCCGAGCCGCTTCCCCGCCAGTTCCCGCCCGACAAACTGCGACCACCGCCCGGCGCGCAGTTCGGCATCGGCATACGGGATGCGCCGCATCGCCGCGAGCATCAGGGCAATCGTCAGTTCCGCGGTGGAAGCGCTTGCGCCGCTCGTGCCAGTGACGAGGATGCCGCGTTCGGTCGCCGCCGCAAGGTCGAGGTGGCTGCCCCCGCCCGCCGTCTGCGCGATCAGTTCCAGTTTCGGTAATCGGTCGAGGAGCGGCGCTTTGAGCGGGATGCGCTCGCGGTTCGCAACCGCGATTGTCGCATCCTTCATCCGTTCCACCCATTCATCCCGCGATGCGGGCATGGTTGTATGGATCGCGACGGTCGCTCGCTCGCGCAAGCGCTCCACGGCAGGTGCGGTGCGATAGACATCGTTATAGTCATCCGGCACGACGATGTGCATGTCCACCTCCGCCCTCTCTGGTGGTGGCGGGCTTCAGCCTGCTACCACCGAGAACGATCGTCGCCATTAATCCTTCGTCGGCTTCTCCTCGCGGAACGCGCCGTGGAAGGAGCGATCCGGGATGAAGCCCGCCGCGCTCGCGACGCGGTTGTTGAAGTTATAGATCGCCGCTGTGTTGATAATGTCGTAGATATCCTCGGTCGAGAAGCCGTGCGGACGCAACGCCTCGATGTCCGCCTCGCTGCATTCCACGGGCGTACGGGTGATCTTGACGACGTAGTCACACATCGCCCGCTCGCGGGGCGAGAGGCCCGCGCGCCGATAATCCTGCGCGATCCGCTCCACCTTGACGGGATCACCGGTCAGGCGCCGCAACTCGGCGCCGTGATTGGTCAGTCACAACATGCAGCGGTTCTCGGCGGAAACCACCACGCCGATCATCTCGCGCTCGATCCGGCTGAGACCGGACGGCCCCCGGTTGATGTACTCATACAGGTCGAGCCATCGGAGCATCGTTTCCGGCCGCCACGCATGGACGCGGACGACATTGTTCGGCGCGCCCAGTTTCTCCCGCTGCCGCCGCACGAGGTCCGCCACACGCGGATCAAGGTCCTTTTCTTCCGGGATCGGGAACCAACTGATGCGCTCCGTCGGCATCCAGTCCGATGTCGGTGCGGCACTCACCGGCTTCTGATCGCTCTGTGCTGATGACGCCTTCCGCGCGCCCATGGCTCCAACTCCTTCCGGTTTCCGCGTCGGGTTCGTGCTCGGTGGGAGCGTAGCAGGGGCGCCTCCGAGCGTCAATCACAGCCCGATGTGGTATTGTTCCCAGCCAACGAACGGAGCAGACGAAAGGGAGCGGACATGGCGACGCGGGAAGAGAAGCAGGCGTACATTGACGCGATGGTCAAGGAGCGCGGCTACGTGCTCGATTACCATAAAGTGGCCGTGCAGCAGGACTTCGACTTCATCAAAGCCGCGAACGAACTGGTGGACGCCGCGTACCTCATGCAGCGCCGCCTCGATCGCAAGACGAAGGAACTGATCTTCATCGTCAGCCTGACGGTGATGCGGGCAAGCAAGGGGCACATCCAGAGCCATATCCGCGTTGCGCTCGATCTCGGTGTCTCGAAAGAGGAAATACTCGAAGCGATTGAGATCGCATTCCCGGAAGCGGGCGCCGTCGCCTTCCAGGCCGGCTTCGATGCCTGGCGCGAGGTCGTCGGCGCGGAAGGGATTGAGCCAAGCATCAAAGTGCATGAGGGCGGCCGAGGATCCAACTAAACGATTGGTGGAGCATGCTTCAGCCTGCCGTCTGGATTGCAGGCTGGACCATACTCCGCCGAAGTCCTTCCTCTGCAGCGTCAACGAACACAGTGAAGAAGCGAGGCATTCGTGGAGGGTTCGAGGAACGAGACGGTCGGCGTCGTTGGCATCGGGCACATGGGATTGCCGATGACGCGGCGATTGCTGGCGGCGGGCTATCCCGTCGTCGTGTACGACATCACGCCGGAGGCTGTACAACTGGCAATCGCGGACGGCGCTGCGGCGGCGGAGTCGCTGACCGCGCTCGGCGAACAGTGCCGGACGGTTATCACGATGCTGCCGGACTCGACGATCATTGACGCGGCAGTGAAGTCCGAGGGGCTTGGCGAGGCGATGGCGCCGGGCAGCACACTGATTGATATGAGCACCGCCGTCCCCGCGCGCACTGTGGCGCTCTCCCACTGGCTCGCGGAACGCGAAATCTCCATGCTCGATGCGCCGGTCAGTGGCGGCGTCGCGGGCGCGGTGCGCGGCTCCTTGACGATCATGGTCGGCGGGCCGCAACCGCTCTTTGAACGCTACCGCCCGCTCTTCGAGGCGATAGGCAAGACGATCCACTATGTTGGCGGTACGGGCGCGGGGCACACGATCAAGGCAATCAACAACATGGTCTCCGCAACGACGATGGCCGTCACCTCCGAAGCGCTCGCCCTCGCCGTCAAGGCGGGCATCGAGGTCGAGACAGCGCTTGCCGTCATCAATAGTGGCACCGGGCGGTCATGGTCGAGCGAGTACAAGTTCCCAACATTTGTTCTCAATCACGCCTTCAACTCCGGCTTCTCCATCGGGCTGATGCGCAAGGACGTGGATATCGCCATCGAACTCGGCCAGGAGCACGCGGTGCCGCTCTTCGTCGCCGCCGCCGCGCAGCAACTCTACCGCTTCGCCATCGGCCACGGCCTCAGCGACCAATGCCACACGACGATCGCGACGATCCTCGAAGAGATGGCCGGAGTGCGGCTCGATGGCACACACGAAGTGATCGCCGAGTGGCGCGATGTGTCCGGCGGCGATTGAGGATGGAACAATGAGACAGAGAGTAAGCGGTGGCAGGCTGAAGCCCGCCACCACCATCGTTCTCAGTGAGAAGCGAGAGCGATGAGCAATGAGCAACCTGCCCATGTATGCGATCTACGCGGTGAAGTATGCCACGCGCGATGCACGGCGCGGCGAGAACTTCTACGGCGGCGACCCGCACGACGGCCCAATGCCGATGGATTACTTCGTCTGGGCCGCCATCTCCGCGGAACACACCGTCGTCGTTGATGCGGGATTCACGGCAGCAGTCGCCGCCCGCCGTCAGCGCACGCATCTCCGCACACCGATGGACGGGTTGCACCTGCTCGGCATTGACGCGGCGCAGGTGCGGCACGTCATCCTCACGCACCTCCATTACGACCACGTCGGCAATCTCGATGGATTCCCAGCGGCGACGTTTCATGTCCAAGAGTCCGAAATGGCCTTCTGGACGGGGCAACACGCGGGCCGGGGCGTCTTCCGCACACTTATCGAGCCAGACGACGTCCTCTTCCTCGTGCGGGAGAACTTCGCACGGCGTGTCCGCTACGTACGCGATATGGCGGAGATCGTGCCGGGCATCACCGTCCATCACGTCGGCGGGCACGCGGCGGGCTTGCAAGTCGTCCGCGTGCCAACCGAGCGAGGCAATGTGGTCCTCGCGTCGGATGCGACGCACTTCTATGCGAACATAGACGAAGATCGCCCGTTCAGCCTCGTGCATACATTGCCGGCGATGTACGATGCCTTCGATACCGTACGCACCCTCGCCGACTCCCCGGCGCACATCATTCCGGGGCACGACCCGCTCGTCATGGAACGGTATCCGGCGGCGGGGCCGGGCTTAGATGGCATCGCCGTACGGATCGCCTAATCGCGGCAAGAGGAGGAATGGGCAATGGCGGAGCGCGTGCGACTGGCGATTGTCGGCTGTGGCGGGATGGGGCGGCGGCATCTGACCGGGTTCACGGAGCTGGCGCGCACGGATTTTCGCAATGCGGACCTCGTCGCGGTCTGCGACTTGAATCGTCAGAACGCCGAGGACCTCGCGGACGAGGCGCTGGAGCATGTAGGAGTACGGCCGCACGTCTTCACGGATGCCGCGCAGATGATCAAGGAAGTCGAACTCGACGGCGCGGACTGCACGACCGACACCGGCTCGCACCACGCGGCGGCCACGCTGCTGCTCGACCTCGGACTGCACACGATGTGCGAGAAACCACTCGCGCTGACGATCCGCGGCTGCAACCAGATCATCGCCGCCGCCGAGCGATCCGGCAAAATCCTCTCTGTCGCGGAAAACTTCCGGCGCGACCCGATCAACCGGCTCATGCGCGCCCTGCTCGATGACGGCGCAATCGGCGAGCGGCAGTTCATTATGGAAACCGACATCGGCGGGCGCGACGATATGATCATCACGCCCTGGCGGCACCAGAAGATGACCGGCGCCATCCCGCTCGACGCGGGCGTCCACAATGCGGACATCCTCCAGTACTACTTCGGCGACGCGGCGAGCGCTTTCGGGCAGGTACGGCTCTATGAGAAGACGCGCTATGTGCGCAACACCGCCGGCCCCGGCGGGTTCTACCAGAAGTGGGCGACGAATTTGCCGGACTCCTTCGAGGCGACGGGCGAAGACGCGATCTTCGGCCTGATTAACTTCGCGAGCGGCGCGCTCGGCCAGTGGGTCAATCATCATGCCGGGCACGGTGCGCCCGTTCATAGCCGTACCGTCTACGGCACACGCGGCTCCATCGTCGCTCCCGGCGACCGCAACGGTCGCCCCGTCCGCCTCATCCTGGATGACGGCACGGACATCATGGATCAGCGGATCCTCGACTACGCGCCGAGTTACCGCCTCGGCCCCGTCGCGGCGCGGCTGTTCGGCGGCGAGCGCCCGTGGACGTACAACTACGACTTCCCGGTGACGGACCGGAAAATCCTCGCGCTCGAATATCACGAGTTCGCGGAGTGCATCCGCACCGGCACGCAACCGGAAGTGAACGGCGCGGTGGCCCGGCGCGATGTCGCCCTTGTCTACGCCCTCTTCGAGTCGCAGTATGCGGGCCGCCCCGTCACAATCGAAGAGGTCGAGACGAGCGCCGTGGACGCCTATCAGCGCGAGATTGACGAGAAACTCGGGCTGATTCCGAAGGCCGCACAGGTATAACGCTGTGGTGGCGTAGGCTTTCCAGCCTGCGAGCCAGGCGCAGGCTGGAAAGCCTACGCCACCAGGCAGGGAGTGAACAATGGGAATGCTGCTCGCGTTCAGCACCTGGGGCATGCAGAAGACACCGATTGATGTCGCGGTCAAACACTGCGCCGCACTCGGCTTCGATGGCCTTGAATTGACCGTGATCCCCCGCTGGCCGACCGACGCCGCGACGATGGACGCCGCCGAGCGGAAACGCATCCGCACACTCTACGACGACAACCACATTGATCTGTGCGGTCTCTCCGGTAACACACCGCTGCTCACAGGAAATGCCGCCGAACGGGCGAGGAATGCCTCAACATTCAAGACATACCTCGACCTCGCGGCGGAGTTGCAGAAGCCGGGCGAGCATCTCTCGGTCAGCACAACCTCGGCAGGCGAACCCGGCAGTTGGGAGACCGTAAAGGACGAGTTGGTGGACTTGTTCGGCAATGCCGCGATGCATGCCGAATCCGTCGGTGTGGTCGTCGGCGCGGAGCCACACGTCAGCAACGCGCTGCACACGCCGGAGCAGGCGATCTGGCTCGTCGAGCAGGTGAACGCACCCGCGCTCGGCGTCCATTTCGACATCAGCCATTTCAATGTGCAAGGCATGGATATGGAGAAGGCCGTCGCGCAACTCGTGCCGTACACCGTCCATACACACGTCAAGGACGAGCGCGGCATCGCCCCGAACCACGAGTTCCTCATCCCCGGTGAGGGCGACATGGATTATGTCGCCTATCTCAAGGCGATGGACCGTGCGGGATGGAAAGACTACATCACCGTCGAGATCAGCCTGATGGTGCAGGCCCGCCCGGACTTCGACGCGCTCGCCGCCGCGACGCAATCGTACCGCGTCCTCTCCAGGGCATTCGAGGACGCCGGTATTTCGCGCGAGCGGGAATGAAAATGGCGACTATGTACTTGACAAACCCACACCACCCGTACATACTAAGTAGGCAGCCAATCGAACTTAGACGATTGCAAGCCTGACGTATGCAAGTTGTCGGCACCGCTCCGGTCGTCCAGCCACGCCATCGCGCGGGTGGCCTGCTCGTCCACGTCCGCGTA
>Ga0102924_1000707_pt1 | contig 40582 bp, 31 predicted proteins | sample PaiPotPPM11metaG_FD_80116 | JGI IMG/M metagenome (GOLD analysis project Ga0102924, IMG submission 80116) | Iron sulfur acid spring bacterial and archeal communities from Banff, Canada, to study Microbial Dark Matter (Phase II) - Paint Pots PPM... ...
AGATTGCATTTATCGAGAATGATCCGACAGTCGGGTTTCTTCTGCACGTGCTGACGCTGGGTACGGACACGGAACACGGGAGCTGCACAAATAGCGGGACGGCCACCCCGACCTGTGCCTCTGCTGCGGTTATCCCCGGCAGCACGTCCGGCAGTAACGCCATCGATTACATGGTGCCGCTCGGGGCTCTGACGACCGCCGCCGTGATATCGCCGGTCGAGGATCAGTTTTCCTCGCCCTTTGTTGACTATTCCACCGATACTCTCTATGTCGGCGACTCGGACGGCTATCTCCATGCGGTGTCGCCTGTCTTTGGGGGTGGGACGCCGGCGCTGAAGAGCGGCTTTCCGGTTCTGATATACCGCTACGGAAATATTCTGACATCTCCGACAGTGGATGTCGGGAACACCGGCAATATTTATATCGAAGATGAGAACTTAAACGTCAATAGCGTGACAAGCGACGGTGTCTATGAGGGATATATTGCAACTGGGTACAGCGGCTCAGTCCGCAGCGATGCGCCGCTTGTGGACTCGACCAACGGAGTGGGGTACGCCATCGCCCCATGCACCCTGGGTACAAATCTGTCTGTTGAGGTGCAGTTTTCAATCACAGCGACAGGCGCTCCGGGGCTGCTGGCAACCGCCGATCTTAGCGGAACGACGTGTACGGGGGGGCCCCCAATGTTCGGGGGGACGCCGGACAATAACTACTACACCAAGGGGATCAAGCAGCGCACCGGGAAACAACGGGGAGTTGCTAGTCACCTATAGTGGCAACCCAAATTCCAGTATCCAGCAGCTCCAGTTCACGTCGGGAATCATGCACTCAACGGCTGAGTACGTCGACAGCGACAATGGCGTCTTCAAACCTGCGACTGCGTTCTCGCCGCTGACGGAGTTTTATGGGAACGACCAGGCGTATACGGTTGGCACGGTTACGCAGAGTGGGAACACAGTCACGGTGACGACAACGGCGAACGCGTTCGTCTCCAACCAGGTGGTAGTGATATCAGGCGTCGGGGCAGGGACAGGCGGCTGTACGAGCGCAGCCGCTAACGCGATCGGCGGAGAACAGACTATCACGGTTACAAGTCCGACGACGTTTACCTTCGTCGGCGCGGACAACACGACGATCGGAGGGGTTAACGGGAACTGCACCCTGACCGGCGCGCTGGCGACAGGCCCAACACAGGACTATTTGTTTTCCGGAGTGCGCATCCTAACTGTACCGTCGCAGGCGGGCCTTTACGCCTTTACCCTGCCGCTGACGAGCGCCACGCAGACGCCGGCAGCGATCAATGCCACAAGCGTTTCGGACGGCACAGGCGGGATTGTTATCGACAACGACTCGAGCGACGGTCAGGCGTCGAGCATTTATTTTCTCACTGACGGTCTGACGACGACTTGCCCAATAAGTACACTTTGTGCGGTGAAGCTGACGCAGGCGGGGCTGAACTAGGAACAGTCTGGCGGGGACGCGCTGTGGGCGTGACGTGGGGGCGCTAGAGACGCTCGTCGAAGACGCATGGAGGGCCGTGGGATTCGCCCGAGCATACCACGGATGCGTATTCGGAGTTATATCTGCTTCGGATGAAGGGGCTGTTCTGGTGGCCTTGGAAGTAATCTCTAGCTAGTTCTCAGATCGTTTCGTAGCTGTGTACACTCATCCCACTATGTTGAACGGTTGCTTTTGTACGCTGTTCCAGAGGCTTGGCGGGATTGGTCGGTTCGCCTGCGTGTTTTTCCTTTTTGGAGCCCGGATGAGCTTTGCGCAGGCGGAGCAAAACGTCGGTGGGTGGTGGCTGCAGGATGCGGCGAAGGTTGCGGCTGCACCGGCGGTGGTGTCGCTGGCGACGTTCAAGCCGGAGGGGTGGTATGCCGCGACCGTTCCTGGAACGGTGCTGACGACGCTGGTGGACAACAGGGTCTACCCGGAGCCGCTGTATGGCGAGAACATGCGCGCGATCCCGGAGAGCCTGAACAAGGCTACTTATTTTTATCGCACCACCCTGACTGTTCCTGCTGCCTATAAGGGACGGTCGACGTGGCTGCATTTCGGAGGCATCAACTACAGCGCGGAGATCTGGGTGAATGGGCATGATGTGGGATCGATGCGCGGGGCGTTTGTTCGCGGCGACTTCGATATCACTGCTTACGTGAAGCCCAGGGGCTTGGTGGCGGTGCTGGTGGTGATTGCGCCTGAGCCTCATCCTGGAGTGCCGCACGAACACACCGTTGCAAACGGCGTGGGCAAGAACGGCGGCGAGACGGCGATTGATGGGCCGACGTTTCTGTCGACGATTGGATGGGACTGGCTGCCGGCGGTGAGGGATCGCGATACCGGGATATGGTTGCCGGTGACTCTTTCCGCCACCGGACCGGTGCTGGTGAAAGATCCGGTCGTGACCAGCACGGTCGACCTGCAGGGACACACGGCTGATCTGCGCGTGGCGGCTAAGTTGGTGAATGCTTCGGCGAAGCCCGTAAGCGGCACCGTGACGGGAACGATTTCGCGTCAGGGAGAACCGATCGTGTTCCGCAAGGAGGTAACGATTGCGGCGAATGGCAGCGCACAGATTGCGTTCGACCACGAGTCAACCGCGGCGCTGCATCTTGCCGATCCGAAGCTGTGGTGGCCGAATGGCTATGGCCCACAGAGTCTCTATAAGCTGCGGCTGGACTTTCAGGTGGGCAAACAGACCTCCTCAACTCAGTCGACTGCGTTCGGCATACGCAGGATTGAATACCAGGTGCCCGACTCGGAGAATTTGACGATCTCCGTCAACGGCGTGAAGATCATGGTTCGGGGCGGGGACTGGGGACTGGATGAGGGAATGAAGCGGGTTCCGTTGGAGCGGCTGGATGCGCAGTTTCATTTGCATGCGCTTGCCAACCTGAACATGATCCGCAACTGGGTGGGTCAGAGCACCAATCCGGACTTCTACGATCTTGCGGACAAGTACGGGATTCTGCTGTGGGATGAATTTTTCCAGCCGAATCCAGGGGACGGGCCGAACCCGGACGACATTCCCACCTATCTTGCCAATGTCACGGACAAGGTGGTGCGATTCCGCAATCATCCTTCGATCGCGGTGTGGTGCGCGCGCAACGAAGGTTATCCGCCGAAGGCCCTCGATGACACGTTGAGGACGATGATGGCGGAACTGGATCCGACGCGGCTGTATCAGTCGAACTCGGCGGATGGGCGCGGGGTGTCCTCGCACGGGCCGTACTACTGGCGGGCGCCGCGTTTTTTTTATCGCTTGAATGAGAGCTTCAAGACGGAGACTGGGTCGGTGTCAGTTCCGACGATCGAGTCGATTCAGGGGATGATGCCGCAGAAAGATTGGGAGACGATCAACGACGACTGGGCGCAGCACGACATGGCGAAAGGAGCTCAGCGCGGCGATGAGTATCCGTTCACGCTGGCGAAACGGTACGGACCGATTCGGAATCTGGCGGACTTTGTGCGGAAGGCGCAGCTGGCCAACTACGAGGCGTTTCGCGCGATGTATGAAGGCCGGAACGCGGAGATGTTTACGCAGACGACGGGCATCCTGACGTGGATGAGTCATCCCGCGCAGCCGAGTTTTGTGTGGCAGCTCTACCACTACGATCTGGAACCGAATGCTGCGCTGTATGGCGCGAAGGAAGCGTCGGAGATGGTTCACGTGCAACTGAACGAAGCGAACGGCGCCATCCAGGTGGTGAATAACAAGCCGGAGAGCTTGTCGAATCTCACCGTTCGCTCGCGTGTGTATAGCTTCAATGGAAAGTTGAATGCGGAGAAGAAGTATGCGGTGGCGCAGGTGCCCGGTAGCACCACGGTGAAGGCTGCTCAGATCGACGTCAGTGCCGGAATTTCACCGATTTATTTCATCAAGCTTGACCTGCTGGATGGCGAGGGCAAGATTCTCTCCACAAACTTCTATTGGCAGAATGTTTCCCAGGACGATTTTGCAGGGTTGATGAATCTGCCGACAGCGAAGCTCAGGATCAGGGCGGACTCGCATGTTGCGGGCGAGAACACGGTGATGAATGTGACGCTCGTGAATCCGACGGAGACGGTCGCGCTGATGACGCATCTGCAACTGCATCAGAAGGAGTCGGGCGCGCGGGTGCTGCCGGTTTTTTATTCGGATAACTACATGAGCCTGGTGCCGGGCGAGTCACGCAGCCTGACGATTGAGGTGGCCACGAAAGATCTGGGCGGGAACTCGGCGGTGATTTTGGTGGATGGATTCAACGTGGATGTTGAGCTTGCGGAGGGCCCAGTATCAGTTGCGCCGAATGTGAACGCGCAGCCATCACATTGGCCGGCATCGAATCTTGTTCCACAGCAGAAGTGAGGGATCGTGCGTCAGTTTGAGGCTGCGGTTTTTGGTGGGTAGAAGACCTGGAGGGTGAGGATCTCGTAGGGGTGGATGGGGACGGTGACGGTGTCGGCGGCCAGCGGCAGGTGGGGGCCTTCGACTTTTTCCATCAGGTTGGATTCGACGGCGTAGGTGGCGCCGGGCGGGACGTGGAGCTTGACGTCGGTCGGCGTGCCGGCCCACTCGTACATGCGGAAGACGAGGGCGTCGGAGTCTTCGGCCTTCTTGATGGCGGTTAGGGTGACGTTGGGATTGTCGACGCTGGCGAAGGAGTGCGTGGGCGGGAGAGTGCCGGTGTGGGCGAAGACTTGCTGCGCGGTGAGGGGCGTGTTGAGTTCGTAGGCGCGGCGGACGGTGAGGGCTTGCTTCCAGGTGCCGGTGTGGGGGTAGAGCTCGTAGGTGAAGTGCTGCGGGCCCTGGTCGGCGTCGGGGTCGGGCCAGGTGGGCGAGCGGAGGAGGGTGATGCGGAGGGTATTGCCGAGGGCGTCGTAGCCGTACTTGGAGTCGTTGAGGATGGAGAGGCCGGCGGTGGCGTCGCCGAGGTCGGCCCAGCGGAGGGCGGGGACTTCGAATTTGGCTTTTTCGAAGCTGTTGTTGCGGGTGGTGGGGCGTTCGATGGAGCCGTAAGGGATCTCGTAGGTGGCGTGGTCGGAAGAGTGGGCGAGGGGGAAGGCGGCTTTGAGGAGGACGTGCTTTTCGTGCCAGTCGATGGTGTTGTCGATGCGGACGGTGTCGGCGCCAGCGTCAAGAGAGATGTCCTGGGTGAAGTGGGAGGACTGCCAGGTGCGTTGGATACGGATGGTCTTGCGGAGCGGGCCGTCGGTGAGGACGGAGATGGAGTCGACTTTGTCGATGATGGTGGGTGGGACATCGAGGGTGCCGGGGTCGATGTTCCAGGCGTCGTATTGCTTGGGAGTGTCTTTGAAGGTTTGGAGTTGGTTGGCGCAGGAGTTTGTGGCGAGATATTCCGGACCGTCTGTTGGGAACGGCAGAGTTTTGCCCGCAATCAGGGTCTTGACACTGGTAACGCAGCCATTCTTCTTATTGATGACTAGCCGAATGTGAGAATTCACAAGTTCGTATGAGTTGGCGGTTTCCTGTGAATCGACTCCATCGCGCGACTCGCGCTCGTGGAACATTTCGTTCTCCGGCATGCCTTTCGGTCTCTTGATCTCAGGCTTTCCAACGGTCGTGTATCCAAGAGACGGCACTTCCACACCGAACAGCCAGGTCTCGGTCTGCCTTGTCTGATCTCGCGAGAGAATCTGTCCCAGAACAGTGTTCCCTGTTCCGTCGCTGAGCAGATCCCAACCTGTCCCATTGTCGTGAAAGCTCTGGCTCGAGCTGAGTTCTAGCTCAACTGTTCCGGAACGTTTCCATGGTGTGCTGTTCATCACGAGCATCGAGGGCAGATTCGGAGCGGTGGCCCCCGACGTGTCGACTGCAGCTTCTAATCGCTTCAGGGCGCCTTCGCTGATTTCGCGGTCTGATTGAAAGACTTGTTTGTAGTCATCTTGCGCGTCGCGGTAGATGACTGCGATGCCGGAGCCGGCGGCGAGGTCGTGGAATTGGTTGAAGGTGATCTTCTTCCAGTTTTCGGTGAGGTCGGCGGCGGGATAGGGCTGGCCTTGGAGCCAGGCGAACGAGGCTAGTTTTTCGGCGTCGAGGGTGGCGGTTTCGGTGAGACGGTTGCCGCGCTTGTGTTGGGCTTGTGAGGTGTAGACGCCGCGGTGGTATTCGAAGTAGAGTTCGTCGTTCCAGGTGGGGAGGCCGAGTTTGTCGCCCGAGGCGGCGGGCGGGGTGTAGCCCTTGGCGAGGGAGGTGTAGTTCCAGGTTGGGGAGTTGGGGTTGAGTTGCTTTTCGATGTCGGTGAAGAAGTGTTGGGTCGTGCCGTAGCGCATGGTGGGAACGGCGGCGGCGGGAGAAGAACCCGGGGCTGAAGCCCCTTTCTCTCGGGAGGTGCTATTCAGGGGGCTGAAGCCCCCTGCTAATCCGGAAATGCTGGCGCCGATCCAGTGGTCGGCCTGGTCGAGCATGGCGCGGGTGGGGCCGCCGCCGTGGTCGCCGATGCCGAAGAGGTCGAGGTGCTCCATGGTGCCGGGGTTGCGCTGGGCGGACTCGGCGAAGTCGGCGGAGATGCGGGTGGGGTTGACGTTGTCGTGGACGTAGTCGGTGGGGAAGTAGGTGAGGACCTTGCTGCCGTCGGGCGACTCCCACCAGAAGAGGCGGAAGGGGAGCTGGTTGGTGTCGTTCCAGTGCATTTTCTGGGTGACGAAGTAGTCGAGGCCGGAGCGCTTGTAGATCTGCGGGAGCTGCCAATTGTAACCAAAAGAGTCCGGGTTCCAGCCGATGCGGGCGGAGACGCCGTACTCCTTCTGGAAGTAGCGCTGGCCGACGAGGAGTTGGCGGACGAGGGATTCGCCGTCGGGGATGTTGAGGTCGGGCTCGATCCACATGCCGCCGACGATCTCCCAGCGGCCTTCCTTGACGCGCCGCTTGATCTGGTCGTTGAGGTCGGGATATTTGTCGGCGATCCAGGCGGAGTACTGCGCGGCGGACTGGGTGAAGGTGTAGTCGGGATACTCGTTCATCAACTGCAGCGCGGTGGTGAAGGTGCGCTTGACGACGTCGATGGTTTCGCTGCGGGGCCAGAGCCAGGCGGCATCGATGTGGGAGTTGCCGGCTTCGATGATTTTGGCTTGCGCGAGTGTGTCATGCAGCGTGCTGAGGATGGCCTGCGATTTGCGGAGGGATGCATCGAAGGCGGACTGGTCGGCGGTGGCGAGGGCCTTGGTGTCGATGGCGGCGACGGCGGCTTCGACTTGCGGCAGCAGGTCGGGGCGCGCGGGCGTGAGCGCGGGCAGCATGTTGGCGGCGGTGATGCACTGGGTGCGGATGTCGTCGGGGTTGGGGCGAGCGTTGGCCGCGGCGGGGTTGGGTTCGATGCGGAGGGTTGCGCCGCGGAAGGATTTTTCGTCGACGGTGTCGAGGAGCTTTACAGCGACGAGGATTTTGTCGCCGGGCCTGGCGGGCTCGAAGAGGACGATGGGTTCGAGGTCATCGCCGAGGGCGACGCGGCGGCCGTTGAAGTAGACGATCTCGGGCATGGGGCCGTTGCCTTCTGCGTGGAACTGAAACCAGATACGGGCGCCGGTGATGTCGTATCCGTTGAGAGTCGTGGGGACGACGATTTCGCGGCGATACCAGACGGCATCCTTGGGCGCTTTGGAGGGAGCGCTGACGGTGGACCAGGATGCATCGTCGAGGGCGGGGGATTCTCCGTGGGGAATGTCGCCGTCGTGGAAGCGCCAGTCGGTGGCGGGGAGGGAATTGAGGGTTTCGAGGGTGTGCAGTTTCTCGAGTGCCGCGGGGGAGAGATTCTTCAGTTCGCGGACCGGGGTGAAGGATTGGGCGGCGAGAAGGGACGAAAGGGCGAGGAACGCTGGCGCGAGGAGGCGGATTCGCATACGACGCAAGGGTAGCAAATTGCGGCGCGGAGCATCGTTACGTGTCGCCGCGGGCGAGCATTTTGTCGCGCAGCCGAGGCCGGGCTTGGTAGAGGTGTGGACATAGCCGTCGGGTTCAACCCTGAAGGTGTCCTTGAGGTAGGGGAGATGGCTGGCGCCGCGCGGGTCTTCGACGCGGGCCTGGGGAGCGTCTTCTCGAACCAGGGGGCGTGGGGCATGGCGAGTTCGCACTGGAATGCCTCCGAAGTTGTCGACGACGAAGCTGACTGCGTCGACGGCGCGTCGGGAGATTTACTCGCCGCAGTTGTAGGCGGAGAAGAGGAACTCGCCGACGAATCGCGGAGAGAAAGCGAACAAAGGCCGCCACGAGGGCGGCCTTTGCAACCGGGTTGCACGGAAGTTGGGTTATTTGCCGGAGAGGCAGCCTTTTTGGCCGGAGCTGTTGGGGTAGCCAGTTCCCGCGGTGTAGGCCGCGTTGGACCACTCGCCCTGGATCTTCCACTCGCTACCGTTGGAGAAGGTGACGAGCGGAGCGCCGAAGGTCCAGGCGCACTTGTCGCCATTCTCGTTGCCGGAGGCGTCGTACCAGGCGCCGGGGCTGGCGGGGTCGGTGCGCGCTTCGGAGAGCTCGTGGCCGCTGACGTTGGCGATTGCGGCCAGGCCCTGCGAGTGCAGGCCCGAGGTGTCCTGGGGGTCGCAGCCGGCGTCGCCGTCGAGTTTGAAGAAGTAGGCGAACTGGATCAAGTGGCCGCCGCAGCTCCCATAGCTGTGGTAGGCACAGTAGTTGGCGTTGCCGCGCGGAGTATCGGAGTAGACGGCGTAGTAGCCATTGCCGCTCGTATCCGGGCTGGTGATGACCTTGCAGACTTCAGCGAGGATGGCGGAGGTGTTACTCCCACACTTCGAGGCCGAGCCATCGATGACGCTCCCGAGGTAGATGGTGTTGGAGCCGACCTGGCCGTTGGAGCCGGTGTATTCGTCGGATGCGGCGGCGTAGTGGGACTGGTTGAAGCCCTGATACCAGGAGTTCATGCCGGTGATCTTGTCGCCGGGATTAGTGTTCCAGCTAGGGCCCCAGAAGATGGCTTCGGTGACGGCGGTGGGCATGATCTTGCCGCCGTGGTAGGTCATGTTGGGGTTGCTGTGAGGACGCGCGGTCTTGGCGTCGTTTTTGGCGTCGTCGGAAGCGCGGGCGGTTGGGTCGAAGTCCCGAGACCAGTGGAGGCCCAGCATCGGCGGACCGGACTGGTCGGTAAGGTCTTGCGCGGGCAGCGAATCTTTGGGTGGCGCATTGGCAGGCGATTGTGCCGCGGCCAGGCCGGCGACGCAAACTAACTGAAGCAGAATCATCGTCTTCATCAGAGAATCCCCCATATATCAAGTGAGTCGTATGCTCTGCGTGCGGAGAAACTCTGCACGAACGCTGGAGAAGATTGGCATTTTGCGAGAATGCGTGTCAACAGATATCTGTGTGCGGTCGGTCGTCGTTGGTGGTGGGGGTTCCGCGCGAGTGCCGCAGTAGAAACGGGGATGATTGCCGTAAACTTTCGCTATGGCGATGACCAAAAAACTTGCAGTAACCAGCATCCTTCTTGGAGCCCTTATGTTGCCCACCGGAACGCGCGCACAGAAGCTTTCTGCGGATGGTGCGATGCAGACGTTTAACTTTCTTGAGGACCAGTACTTCACGGATGTGTATTTCAAGTTTGGGCCGACCAACGGGACGTCGGCGGGGCTGCACCAGTACGACACGCAGCTGGAGGACTACTCGGCTGCCGGCGTGGAGCGCGAGGTGGCGGCGCTGCATGAGTTTGAGAAGAAGGTGGCGGCGATTGACGCGAGCGCGCTGGATGGGCCGGTGGCGGGGGACCGCGACATTCTGCTGAACAACATTCATGGCGCGCTGCTGGAGTTGGAGGTGATCCGGCCGTGGGAGAAGAATCCGGACACGTACTCGTCGGGGATTACCAACTCGGCGTTTGTGATTATGGAGCGGCCGTACGCGCCGGCGAACACGCGGCTGCGGGCGCTGGTGGAGCGCGAGAAGCTGATGCCGCAGGCACTGGCGGAGGCGCGCAAGAATCTGAAGAATCCGCCGAAGATCTTTACCGAGATTGCGCTGGAACAGATTGATGGCGATGTGAGCTTCTTTGAGAACGATGTGCCGAGTGCGTTCTTCTCGGGCGCCGATGGCGCGGAAATCGCGACGGACGCGGCGACGAAGGCGGATTTTGCGAAGACCAACGCTGCGGTGGTGGCGGCGCTGAAGAGTTACGCGGAGTGGATGAAGGCGGACCTGCTGCCGCGGTCGAATGGGGACTTCCGGCTGGGTGCGGATACGTTCCGCAAGAAGCTGGAGTACGACGAGATGGTGGACCTGCCGCTGGATCGGCTGCTCGAGATTGCGATGGAGGATCTGCATAAGAACCAGGCGGAGTTTGCGCGGATTGCGAAGCAGGTGGATGCGACGAAGACGCCGCAGGAAGTGCTGGCGGAACTGGCGACGATCCATCCCGCGCCGGACCAGTTGCTGCACGCGTTCCACGACACGTTCGATTCGCTGGTTGCGTTTATCCGCGAGAAGCAGATTATTACGCTGCCGAGCGATGTGCAGCCGACGCTGGAAGAGACGCCGCCGTTTATGAGGGCGACGACGTTCGCGTCAATGGATCCTCCGGGGCCATTTGAGACGCACTCGAAGAAGGCCTACTTCAACGTGACGCTTCCGGAGAAAGGCTGGACGGCGGAGCACGTGGCAGAGCATATGGCGAGTTTCAACGTGGGGACGATTGTCTCGACCAGCGTGCATGAGGCGTATCCGGGACACTATGTGCAGTTTCTGTGGACGCCGCGGTTCGGGAGCAAGGTGCGCAAACTGCTGGGGGCGAACACGAACATCGAAGGCTGGGCGCATTACTGCGAGCAGATGATGATGGACGAGGGGTATGCGGCGGCGCCCGCGAATGCGACGCCGGAACAGGTGCGGCAGGCCCGGCTGATCAAGCTGGGGCAGATTCAGGATGCGTTGCTGCGGGATGCGCGGTTCGTCAACTCGATCAAGCTGCATACGGGACAGGGCGAGGCGAGTGGGGCGTGGTCGATGGAGCAGGCGGAGGACTTCTTCGTGAAGGAGGGGTATCAGTCGCGCTCGGTGGGCGAGGTGGAGACGAAGCGGGGGACCGGGGATCCGACGTATCTCTACTACACGCTGGGCAAGCTGGAGATTATGAAGCTGCGCGAGGATTACAAGAAGAAGATGGGCGCGGCGTATACGCTCGAGGGGTTCCACGACAACTTCATGCGGCAGGGGTTCGCGCCGGTGAAGGTGATCCGGAAGGCGATGCTGGGGGATGGGTCGCCGGTGCTCTAGGCAGCGGAGTGGCGGCGCTCGCAGGGTTTTGATTTTCGAGCTATGAGCTATGAGCTGTCGGCGATCAGCTGTCGGCGATCAGCTGTCGGCTTTCAGCGCGTTTGCTAGCCGGTTTTGAACATTTGCTTGATGCCGCGGAGGGCCTGGCGGGTGCGCTCTTCGTTCTCGATGAGGGAGAAGCGGACGTGGCCGTCGCCATATTCGCCGAAGCCGATGCCGGGGCTGACGGCGGTTTTGGCGTCGGCGAGGAGTTTCTTGGAGAATTCGAGCGAGCCGAGGGAGCGGAACTGCTGCGGGATGCGCGCCCAGACGAACATGGTGGCCTTGGGCATGGCGACGGGCCAGCCGAGCTTATTGAGGCCGTTGACGAGGACGTCGCGGCGGGATTTGTAATTTGCAACGATTTCGGCTACACATTGCTGCGGACCGTCGAGCGCGGCGATAGAGGCGACCTGGATAGGGGTGAAGGTGCCGTAGTCGAAGTAGCTCTTGATGCGGCCGAGGGCGGCGACCAGTTTGGGGTTGCCGACCATGAAGCCGATGCGCCAGCCGGGCATGTTGTAGCTCTTGGACATGGTGAAGAACTCGACGGCGATTTCCTTGGCGCCGGGGACTTCGAGGATGGAGGGAGCGCGGTAGCCGTCGAAGACGATGTCGGCGTAGGCGAGGTCGTGGATGATGTAGATGCCGAGGTCTTTGCAAAGCGGGACGAGGCGCTCGAAGAAGGCGAGGTCGACGCACTGGGTGGTGGGGTTGGCGGGGAAGTTGAGGATCAGCAGCTTGGGGCGCGGGTTCATGCGCGGGAGCTCATGCTCAATGCGCGTGATGAGTTCGTCTGAGGTGGGGGCTTGCTCCTGGATGCAGTCGTCGAGTGGGATGGATTGCACGCGCGAGCCGGCGATGACGGGGCCGAAGATGTGGATGGGGTAGCTGGGGTTGGGAACGGCGACGGTGTCTTTCTCGTCGAGCATGGCGAGGCAGAGGTGGGCGATGCCCTCCTTGGAGCCGATGGTGACGATGGCCTCGGTTTCGGGGTTGAGATCGACGGCGTAGCGCCGCTTGTACCAGTCGCAGATGGATTTGCGCAGGCGCGGCAGGCCGCGGGAGAGCGAGTAGCGGTGGGTCGGAGTTTTCTGCGCAGCTTCGATGAGCTTGGCAACGATGTGCGGCGGAGTGGCGCCGTCGGGGTTGCCCATGCCGAAGTCGATGATGTCCTCTCCGCGCTTGCGGGCGGAGGCCTTCAGTTCACCGGTGATGTTGAATACGTACGCGGGCAGCCGCGTCAGCCTGCTGAACTCTTCCATACTTGTCCCGTGGTTCCCTTTGCAGTTCTTTTATTGATTGAAACAGTGTAGATGTTCGCTCGCGCGGCCATGCGCCTGCGCGGAACATCGTACGCCAACCCCTGTCATTTCGCGGTGAACACGACCTTGACGGGCAGGGTGCGCGGTGGATAGCAGGCGGCGTTGTCGCAGGCCTGGTACTTCAGCGTGCCGTCGAGCGTGTGGTCGCCGGCGGTGGCGACGAGCGGGAGCTTCACGGTGAAGGCACCGGCGTACACGTCGAGCTTGTCGCCGGGGTCGAAGCTGAAACTGTAGGCTTGTCCGGCGGGATACTGCAGGGTGCCGGGTTTGACGCCGGTGGCGGTATTGAGCGTGAGGGTGGTGGGGATGAGCAACTCGGACTTCGGTGTGTGGGAGTTGACGTGGAATCCCTGCACCACCTGGAAGCGGAGTTGCAGCGTGGCGGGCTTGCCGGCGGCGATGGTCTGCGACTCGGATGCGTAGAGAACGTAGGCCTTGGGCTTGGCGGGCGCATCCATGCCTGCGATCTGGGCGATGGAGTGCGGCGCGAGTAGAGCCGTTGCGGCGACGAGGGCGAGCGTGCGGAGTGCGGTCATTTTAGTTATCTGCTGCGATGGTTTCTTTCACCATCGCCTCTAACTGGTTTTTGGAGCCGGCACCGGCGGTGACCTCGACGACCTTCCCGGCTTTGTCGACATAGAAGGACATGGGCAGGACTTCCGAGTCGCTGAGGTAGGTCTTCTCGACGACGGGGTCGGAGAGGAGGATGGGATAGGTGACGCCGAGGCTCGTGGTGTTCTTGGTGATGGTGGCTTTGCCGACTTCGGAGTCATACGTGACGCCGACGACCTGAAAACCATCGGGGGCGTATTTTTTGCTGAACTCTTCCATCCACGGCATCTCGAGCTTGCAGGGGGCGCAGTAGGTGCCCCAGAAGTTGATGAGGAGCGGATGGCCCTTGAAGTCGCTGAGGGAGACTTTCTTGCCCGCGAGGTCTATCAGCGTGAAGGCGGGTGCGGGCTTGCCGCGGAGCGAGGACTTGACGGCGCCGGAGTCGCTGTCCGGGGCCGCGGAGTCGGGGATCAGGTCGACGCGGGTTGCCTGCTGTTTCAGCGCCGCCTGGCGGCGTTCGTTCAGGTTATGCCAGCCGGCCCACACCACCAGCGAGATGCCGGCAACCATCACCAATAACAAGAGCGCTTTTCGCATCCGTTGAAGCATCCTTCCGGGCGGGCGCGGTGCGCCGGCCTGTTACCAGTTTACCGCGTGGAGGCGGTCTAGATATTGGGCCGGACGTGCAGGTGTTTCGCGCTGCCCTGACGCCCCAAACGGCGAGCGAAATAAAAGCTTGATTTGGAGGCCTGTGGGTATAGGCTGGATTGTCATTTGTAGGACGGTATTATGCAGTGCGGTACGACGCAGAGCTTCAAGAAGTCCAGTCCGATGGGGCTGGTTGCATTCAAGGGAAGTCGGTTTTCCCCCAGGGCCGAAGACGCGGATGCGTCGAAGGGCAGGTTCTCCGCCGCAGGACAAGGCAGGGGGCCCGCATGAAGGTTCTGGAGACGCGGATCACCGATTCTGTGGCCGGTAATCTAGCTGCAGGCGAGTTTTGGTGGGCGACAGCGGCCCGGCGGGTGCGAGCGCGGGCGGAAGAGCAGAAACGTGTGGCCGTTGTAGGGTTTTGCGTCGTTCTGTTCCTGCTGTATTTCTATTTCTTTCCAACGAACTAGTCTGCGGTGCGGGGCAGCGCGGAGCCGTAACCGGCTTTGCGCGCTCTGCTAGCATCGGAGTGGCTTGTTGAAGCGGATGGCGATGACGACACAATCCCAACGAACACGGCCGGCGGAGCTGGTGCGCACCGAGGCGCGGGCGCTGCTGGAGCTGGCCATGCGGCTGGATGGGCCGATGCAGGCTGCTTTTGTGCGGGCCACGGAGCTGGTCGTGGAGGCGGCGGCGCACGGGAACCGCGTGATTCTGATGGGCATGGGCAAGAGCGGGCTGATCGCGCGCAAGATTGCGGCGACGTTGTCTTCGACAGGGACGCCGGCGCATTTCCTGCATCCGGCGGAGGCGCTGCACGGCGACCTGGGGATTGTGACGGACGGCGACGTGGTGATTGCGCTCTCGGCGAGCGGCGAGACGGACGAGTTGCTGGCGCTGCTGCCCGCTCTGCAGCGGATGGGCAACAGGCTGATCAGCCTGTGCGGGTCGCCGGTGTCGACGCTGGCGCAGGCGAGCGAGGTGTATCTGGACGCAAGCGTATGCGCCGAGGCCTGCGCGATGAGCGGGATCCATGATCTGGCTCCGACGGTGTCGACCACGGTGATGCTGGCGCTGGGCGATGCGCTGGCGCTGGAGGTCTCACAGATACGCGGATTTGCAGCGGAGGACTTTGCGGAACTACATCCGGGGGGACGGCTGGGACGACGGCTGGCGCGCGTCGGCGACCTGATGCACACGGGCGAGGCGATGCCAATGGTGGCGGCGGACACGGTGATGACGCAGGTGATCCATGAGATGAGTCACAAGCGGCTCGGCGTGACGACGGTGGCGGATGAGCCTGGTCGGCTGCTGGGGGTGATCTCGGATGGCGATCTGCGGCGGCTGTTGGAGCGCGATGGGCCGGAGTCGCTGGCGCATACGGCTGGCGAGATTATGAATTCGAATCCAGTGACGATTGCGCCGGAGGCCTTTGCGGGGGAAGCGCTGGCGCTGATGGAAGAGCGGAAGATTACGTCGCTGGTTGTGACCGGCGCGGATGGGGAAGCGCTTGGCGTGCTGCACCTGCATGATCTGTGGGCCAGTGCACAGGGATAGGAGCTGTGGGTCAGCGGTGACTGTCCACGTGCGTCTGTGGCTGTAAATGCGGGGATTCTTCGCTGCGCTCAGAATGACAACTCAAATTCTGACCTGCGCTAGTGCGATGACGATCGCGCTATTGCGGGTTGGTGGGTTTGTCCCACAGTTTGTCGAGGAAGAGGTAGCGGGGGCGGAGGGTCTCGGGGCGCGCTTCGGGCGTGGCGTCGAGGTGCATGACCTGCCAGGCGGAGGCGGCGTTGTAGGCCGGCCAAGGGGCCAGGCCGGGGCCGTTGGGGTCGCCGGTCTTCGATTTTGCGAAGTTGGTCCAGTACTGCTGCATCATGTCAGAGAGGGCGCGGTCTATGGGGCGGACCTGCATACCGGGGCGGGAGTCGAGCGTGCCGAAGACGTACTCGATGTCGTCGGAGTGAAAGGCGCCGAGCGAGGCGGAGTGATTGCGGTCGCCGGGTGAGGCGAGGTCAAAGAAGTAGCGGTAGACGGGTGCGTGGCCGGTTTTGGCTTGGGCTTCCAGCCAGGCCCAGGTGGCGAAGGCGATGAAGTGGTCGCTGGCGTAGTCGCCCGCGGAGCGGACCGCTTCGGCGTCCGTGTGGGCGGGGTAGGCGGCAAGGAAGTCAGGGGCATTGGCGCCGAACGCCTGGGTGGCCTGGGCGGTGAAGGACTCGGCGGAGAGCGTCTGGGGTGAGGGACGCTCGTTGGCGTTCCAGCCGCCGAGTACGGGGATGTGGGCCTGCTTACCGTCGGCGTAGATGTTCGCGACGGTGTCGGGGAGGAAGAAGCCGTCGACGACCGGATGGAACGGGGGCGCGGTTTTGGACATCGCGGATTTGGCGATCTCGTCGGTGGGGATCTGGCGGAGGTAGAAGAGCTTGCTGGAGCCGAAGGCATGCTCGGCCCAGGCGGCGTCAGCCTGCTCTGCCTGTTCGCGCGGGAGGAAGGGGAGGTCGGAGCCGGGAAATGCGGCGCCGCTTTCGCCGATGGCTTTCGTGAAGAAGCCGGTGGTCAAGGGTGAGGCCATTTGGGCGCTGACAGAGAAGGAGCCGGCGGACTCGCCAAAGAGGGTGACATTGTCGGGATCGCCTCCGAAGACGGCGATGTTGCGCTTGACCCAGGCGAGGGCGGCGGCCTGGTCCAGGAGGCCGTAGTTGCCGGAGGTGTGGTGGTCGGATTCGGTGGTGAGTTCGGGCAGCGCGAGGAAGCCGAAGAGGCCGAGGCGGTAGTTCATGCTGACGACGATGACGCCGCGTCGGGCGAGGAATTCGCCATTCTGGCGGTTCTCCGAAGTCCCGCCAGTGGTGAAGCCGCCGCCGTAGATCCAGACCATGACGGGAAGGCCGGGGGATTTGCGGTCGAGTTTGATGTCGGCGGGCTCCCAGATGTTGAGGGTGAGGCAATCCTCGCTGGGGCCGGGATCGTGGAAGACCATGTCGGGGTAGCTGCCGAACTGGATGCAGTGCGAGCCGAAGTCACGCGCGTTGAGTACGCCTTTCCAGCGGTTGATGGGCATGGGCGGCTTCCAGCGGAGTTCTTCGACCGGTGGCTGGGCGTAGGGAATGCCCTTGTAGGCGATGACTTTCTGGTCCGGGGTGAGGACGCCGAGGACTTTGCCGTTGGCGGTCTGGACGGGGCGGACTTCGGGGGGCCTGGGGGCGGCGAGGGCGGTCGTAGCGAGAAGGCAGAGGGCGATCAGGGAGGCGGACTTCGATGGCTGCTGGGGCATGGGTGGCTCTGGTGCCAACGGTACCACGTTCGCGGGCCTACCTCTCATGTGCCCGATGCGAGGTGCTGAGTCATTTCTCGATCTCGGCAGTCGGCTGTCAGCGGTCGGCTATCAGCGCGGCGGCAGCAGGTGGTTGTCGATGAGGCGGGTGGCACCGACCCAGGCGGCGACGGCGAGCAGGGCTCCGTGGGAGGTGTCCGCGATGGGCAGGAGCGTGTCGGGATCGACGACGGCGGCGTAGTCGAGGCGGACTTCGGGTTCCGTGGCGAGGGCGGTGAGCATCGTGGTGCGGAGGGCTTCGGCGCTGGTCTCGCCGTGGCGGGCGAGGTGTCTGGCGGCGGCGAGGGCGCGGGAGAGGATGAGGGCGCGCTGGCGTTCCTCGGGGGAGAGGTAACGGTTGCGGGAACTCATCGCGAGGCCGTCGGGTTCGCGGTAGATCGGGCAGACGACGAGCGAGACGGGGAGGTTGAGGTCGCGGACCATGCGGCGGAGGACGGCGACCTGCGCGGCGTCCTTCTGGCCGAAGTACGCGCGGTCGGGGCCGATGATGTTGAACAGGCGGGAGACGATGGTCGCGACTCCACGGAAGTGGCCGGGGCGCGAGGCTCCGTCGAGGCGCGTGCCGATTTCGCCGGGATCGACGAAGGTGGTGTTGTCCGGCGGGTACATGTCGGCTGCGGAAGGTGCGAAGAGGAGACGGACGCCGGCGGCCTCGAGTTTGCGGCAGTCCTCGTCGAAGGTGCGCGGGTAGGACTCGTAGTCTTCGTCGGGGCCGAACTGGGTGGGGTTGACGAAGATGGAGGCGGCCACGGCGTCGCACTCGGCGAGCGCGGCGGCGACGAGGGAGAGATGGCCGGTGTGCAGCGCGCCCATGGTGGGGACGAGGCCAAGCGTCAGGCCGGAGGCGCGGAGTTCGCGGCAGGCGGCCTGCATTTCGGACGGTGTGCGACAGATCGTCAGGGACGCGGTCGCGACGGGTTCGGAGAGAAGTTGCATGGCGGGTCTCAGGCTTTGCGGGCGTGCGGCCGGGAGACATCCAGCGCCGCTTGCACTTCGCGGGAGAGATGATAGCTCTCGTTGTCCGAGGGGAAGTTGTGCTGGGTTACGTCGTCGCGGTATTGCTGGATCGCGGAGGAGAAGAAGGCGGCGCCGTCGGCGTACTGGCGCGTGAACTTGGCCGACGGCGAGAAGGTGAGATTGAAGAGATCGTGGAAGACGAGGATCTGGCCGTCGCAGTCGGGACCGGCGCCGATGCCGATGGTGGGAACGGCGCTCTCGTGGGTGATGCGGGCGGCGAGTTCACGCGGGATGCCTTCCAGCACAATGGCGACGGCTCCGGCTTCTTCGAGCGCACGGGCGTCGGCGGAGAGACGGTCCATGGCGTCGAGGGTCTTGCCCTGCACGCGGTAGCCGCCCATGCTGTGGACGGACTGTGGGGTGAGGCCGATGTGAGCGACGACGGGGATTTCGGCTTCGGTGAGGCGGCGGACAAGGTCGGCGCGGGTGCTGCCGCCCTCGATCTTGACGGCCTGCGCGCCGGCATCCTTGACGAAGCGGATGGCGTTGGTGACGGCTTCGCTGGCAGAGGCGTGGTAGGAGCCGAAGGGCATGTCCGCGACCAGGAAGGCATGGCGCAGGCCGCGGGCGACGGCGCGGGTGTGGTGCAGCATCTCCTCGAGCGTGACGGGGAGAGTGTTCTCGTAGCCGAGGACGACCATGCCGAGCGAGTCGCCGACGAGCACCATGTCGATGCCGGCTTCGTCGACCAGGCGCGCGGAAGGATAGTCATACGCGGTGAGCGCGGTGATGGGATGACCGGACAGCTTTTTCTTGAGGAGTGTGTCGGCGGTAATGCGAGGGGCGGGGGACGGTGCTCCGCTGACGCGAAGCTGGGTAACGCTCATGATTCTTCTCCAGTGCCACTCCGCCAAGAAGCGGCGGATGCAGCCCGAAACAAGTCAAGTATACGCCTCGGAGCAGGCGTCGCGCTCGGGGTCCAAAGGGGGACGAGCGCTGCTGCACCGACTGACGATCCGATGACAACCCTTCGACAAAGGGTTCGATCTCCAAACGGAAGGCGGCGCGTCCAATGCATCACTTGAACGGACGGCGCGGAGAAACCGCGGTGGCCCTGAAGGGGTTGATGGGATGTAATTTCGCTGGGTTGGGAGGAAGCGCATTAATTTGGTTTCATGTGGGGAGAAACTTGCCACAGGACAGCTTGCTTCCTATAATCTGCATCATATGCCTCGCAACCGTGCAGGCGGCTAAGGCGGAGTAACCACGCACGGAGCTGAAAATCTCCATCCCGGGCTCCGGGAGGCGGACATCTTATTAACACATTGATCGAGGAGTTTCGAATGAAGAAGGTAGTATTAGCCTCCCTCCTGGCGTTTGCTGCCATCGCAACAGCTGTGCCTGCAAGGGCCTTTGCTCAGGCTGCGCCAGCGGCGCCAGCAGCACCGGGTGCATGTCCGCCAATGGCCGATGCCGAGTATCAGGCCTATACGAACGCCATCAATACGGCTGATCCCAAGGCTAAGGCAGCGGCGATCGAGGCTTATCTGACAGCGTTTCCGCAGTCATGCGTGAAGTTGCCAACGATGATCGCGCTGATGCAGACGTATTCACAGGCAGGCGATGCGACGAAGACGTTGGATGCTGCCGACCGCGTGCTCCAACTCGATCCAACGAATATGCAGGCGCTCTTCGCCGAGGCTTTTCTGCGAAAGACCGCTGCTGACGCGCTGACGGACCCTGCCGCCAAGCAGGCTGGGCTCGACACTGCGGCGGGATACGCTCAGAAGGGGCTGACCGCACCGAAGCCGGCGGGCATGTCCGATGCCGATTTCAAGACATTGCAGGCGGCTGCGATTCCGGTGTTCTATAGCACAATCGCTTACGCAGCGTTCAACAAAAAGGACGGTGCGACGGCGATTGACAACTACAAGAAGGAACTCGCTTCGGTTCCGGTGGATCAGACGAAGACGCCCGGCCCGATTCTTCAGGACACCTACTATCTGGCTGCGTCGTATCTGCAGGCCACCCCGCCGGACTATCTGAGCTGCGCGTTTTACGCGAGTCGCTTTGTTGCCTATGCCCCGGAGCCCTTCAAGTCGCAGATCGCGCCAACTGCGAAATACTGCTACAAGAAGTACCACGGCGCGGATGACGGCTACGATGCTGTGATGGCCGCGGCGACGGCGAATCTGAATCCTCCGGCTGACTTCGCCGCTTCGGTGAAGCCGGCTCCGACTCCAGCCGAACAGATTCACGGCATCATCTCCAGCACTCCCGATCTGGCTACGCTGGCGATTTCGGACAAGGAGATGGTGTTCCAGTACGGTTCGGCGGAAGATGCTGCGAAGGTGTGGGACACCATCAAGGGCAAATCGGTGGAGATCCCCAATGCTCTGATCATCGCCGCCACGCCGACGCAGTTGCAGGTTGCGGTTTCGGATGACGCGGTGCAGTCGAAAACCGCGGACTTCACCGTGAACCTGAAGGCGCCCGATCCGCTGCCGGAGAAGGCAACGGCGGCGCAGAAAGCGGCGTACGAGAAGAACCAGGCGGCGATTGCCGATGCGACGCAGGTTGGCAAGACGGTGACGTTCGATGGCACGTATGACTCGTTCACGCCCAAGCCGATCATGATCACGATGAGTGACGGTGAGGTCGTGCTGCCGAAGGCGGCGAAGCCCACACCCCATGCTCCGGTTCATCACGCGCCGGCGAAGAAGTGACGCAACGTTTCAGGAAACAGAAAGGCCCGGCCGAGTGCCGGGCCTTTCTGTTTGTGCGTGTCGAGAGTTGAAAAGCAGATTCCTCTGCTTCGCGGCGGAATGACAAACGAAACGGTTAGAGGGAGACGGCGTGGGCACCGGCGGAGGCGCGGCTGGTGTAGATTTCGGCGGCGATGCCGGTGCCGGCGAAGTAGCCGGTGCGCATGGCTTCGACGAAGGCGGCCGCGTGCTCGGCGGCGACGAGATTGACAGTGCAGCCGCCGAAGCCTCCGCCGGTGAGGCGCGCGCCATAGCAGCCGGGCTGCTGGTTGGCGAGGTCGATGAGGATGTCGATCTCGGGGCAGGAAGCTTCGAAATCGTCGCGGAAACTGAGCTGGGCTTCGTACATCAGTTCCCCGAAGCGGGTGAGGTCATTCTTCTGAAATGCCTTGACGGCTTCCAGGACACGTTCGTCTTCGGTGATGACGTGGCGGCAACGGCGGAGAGATTCCGGCTTCATCTCGGAGCCCCAGCGGTCGAGGTCGGCCAGAGTTGCGTCGCGGAGGGCTTTGATCTCGGAGCGGTGCTGCTGCAGGATGTGGAGGCCGGCTTCCATCTGGGCGCGGCGGGTGTTGTAGCCTCCGCCGTCGGCGAGAGCGTGCTTGACCATGGAGTTGCAGATCACGATGCGGACGTCGGACGGGATGGGCGCGAGGGTGTAGGTGAGGAAGCGCGTGTCGATCATGACGGCGTGATCCTGCTGGCCGCAGCAGATGACGAACTGGTCCATGATGCCGACGTTGGCGCCGACGAAGCCGTTCTCAGCGCGCTGGCAGAGGAGGGCGATTTCGGCGAGCGGCATCTGGACGCCAAGGGCGCCGAGGACGGCGAAGGCGGTAGCGACTTCGACGGAGGCGGAGGAACTGAGGCCGGCGCCGAGCGGGACGTTGCCGACAATGGTCATGGAGAAGCCGCAGCCGACGTTGATGCCTTTCTCCTTGAGAGCCCAGAGGACTCCGGCGGGGTAATCGGACCAGGACTTAGCGCGGCCGGACAGGAGTTCGTTGACGGGCTTGTCGACATGCTCGTTGAAGTTGATGGAATGGGCGAGGAAGCGGCCGTCGGTGCGAGGCGAGATGGCGATGAGGGTGGAGAAGTCGATGGCGGCGGGCATGACGAAGCCGCCGGAGTAGTCGGTGTGCTCGCCGATGAGGTTGACGCGGCCGGGAGCTCGATAGAGGGTGGGCTCGGCTTGGAAGGACTGCTGGTGGAGGGCGGCGAGTTCGGCGGGTGTGTACATTTTTCCTGGTTTCTGGTTAGTCGAGGTAATGGGTGGCGGGGAGTTCGCGGAGGCGGGCGGCGGCGGTTTCGGCGGTGAGGTCGCGCTGGGGCTGGCCTAGCATCTCGAAGCCGACCATAAATTTGCGGATCTCCGCCGAGCGGAGCAGCGGGGGATAGAAGTGGGCGTGGAAGTGCATCTCGTCGTGGGCCTGGCCGTGCGTGGGGCGCTGGTGGAAGCCCATGGTGTAAGGGAAACTGATCTGGAAGAGATTGTCGTAGCGGGTGGTGACGGCTTTGAGGATGGCGGCGAGGGCCGTGCGCTCGGCGGGAGCGAGGTCGGTGAAGCTGCCAAGGTGGCGGCGGGGGAGGACGAGCGTTTCGAAAGGCCAGACGGCCCAGTAAGGGACGACGGCGACGAAGTGGTCGTTCTCGACGACGATGCGGGCTTCGGGGTGTTCAAGCTCGGTGCGGAGGTAGTCGCAGAGGAGGCAGGAGTGGTGCTCGTCGTGATAGGCCTGCTGGGCGGCGAGTTCGCGGAGGGGCTCGTCGGGGATGTGTTCGGTGGCCCAGATCTGGCAGTGAGGATGCGGGTTGGAGGCACCCATCATGGCGCCGCGGTTCTCGAAGATCTGCACGTGGTTGATGTAAGGAAGATCGCCGAGTGTGGCGGTTTCGGTGGCCCAGGCGTCGATGACGGCGGTGATGTCGGGGACGGTCATGCGGGCCAGGGTGAGGGAGTGGTCGGGGTGGAAACAGAGGACTCGGCAGCGGCCGCGCTCGGGTTCGGCGACGAGGAGGGGGGAGGCGTCGCGGCCGGGGGGCGAGTTTGGCTGAGCGGATTGTTGTTCGTCGGGGAGGAGCGCGGGAAAGTCGTTGTCGAAGGCGTAGACAGAGGTGTACGCGGGATTGTGGACGCCGCCGGAACGGGCGTTCGAAGGGCAGAGGTAGCAGGTGGGGTCGTAATGGATTGCGGGCGCGGCGACGGGCTTGGTGGTTTCACCCTGCCAGGGGCGCTGCGTGCGCTGGGGGGAGACGAGGATCCACTGGCGGAGGAGAGGGTTGTAGCGGCGATGGGGGACAAGGTCGAGCGGGCGTGGCGTGACGGGCACAGGGGTTCCTCTTCGGAGTGGAAACGCGACAATTACAGTGTAAGGGAGAACGGTCGCGCTAAGGATTTGTGGTGTTGAGTTCCTCGGAGTGTCTTATATCGCGACATTCGATCAATAGCGAAGACCCTCTTTCAAACTGCAGTTCGTGAAGCAACAGCCCATTGTGACCAAGCCTGATCTCATGTGCGAGTAAATCTCCGTGAGCGGTGTGCTTGAATCTTGGCTCGTCGTACCTTGGAGGCGTGAGAAAGGAATACTGTGTGACGCCGGAGTAATTCAGGTGAATCCGGCGGTCATGGTAAGGACCGAGCAAACAGAGCTTAATCTCCAGTTGGCGAATCTGTTTTCGCTCGCCGCTGGCGAATTCCCGAACCGTAAGCTCTTCAAGCCACGCATCGTGGAGAGAACTATGCGAATCCAGGCTGAAATAGCTCGGATCGGAAGCAAAAGCATAGACGTGCCCTGGAAGACTGCTTTTGATGGATTCGATGTAGGCGTTATATCTGCTGAAATCAAACCCACCAGCCCCGGAGTTGAGGGTGTATTCCATCGTTCTTGCTCCATTATTCCTCTCGCGATTACACTGCGAGGTTTGCTTTAGCTAGCTGATTACGTGATGGTGGCCTCGCCGGTGGCTTCTGCTTCGGTGGCGGCATTTCTTAAGCTGACGTGGTTGAGGCGGGCGGCGATCAGGCCGGCGGGGATGATGGCGAGCCAGGTGACGAAAAAGAGGAGCGCTCCGCAGGCCGTGGCGGCCTCGATGGGTGCGCCGTAGAACTGGTTCATGGCGGCGGCGGTGACGGCGATCTGGGTGAACCAGCCGATGATGGGGAGTTGGAGCAGCGAGCCTCCGATGCTGGCTCCCATGAGGAGCATGGTGCTGGAAAAGGAGATGGTGGCGAGGGCCGGCGTCGAGACGAAGGCGTGAAGCGTCTGCACGTAAGCGAATCCGATGAGGCCCCACATGGCGAGCGAGATGGCGGTGGTGATCAGGAAGTCCTGCGCGGAAGAGATGGCGTTGAGGCCGTCGCGGAAGCCGCGGATTTTGTCGGCGGTGGAGTCGGCGATGGGCGCGGAGAGTGGGTGGAGGATGCGATGAACGGCGGAGGCTACGGCTCCCCCGGCGACGCGGATGGTGACGGCGAAGAGAGCGAGGAAAGCGGTCCCGGCTAGGGAGATTTCGCCGGTGTGGAGGAAGATGTCGTGGTGCGGGAGATCGCGAGGGATGAAGAGCAGGGCCGAAGAGAAGATGATGGCGGCGGCGCCGAGGTCGAACATGCGCTCGATGGTGTAGACGGCGATCTGGGTGCTGATGGGAAGTTGGACGCGCTTGGCAATGAGGGCGGGGCGGACGAGGTCGGCGAGCCGGCCAAAGAGAGACACGGCGGTGAAGCCGATGAACTGCGGGCCAAGAATGGTGAACGGGGAGACTCGTTTGGTCGCGCGAAGGAAGACGGACCAGCGAAAAGCGCGCAGGACGTAGGTCGAATAGATGAGAGCGATGCCCGCGACGATGTGCGCCCAGGAGATGTGGCGGAGCTGCTGGAAGAAGGCGACCCAGTCGAAGTGGATGCGGTCGCGGTGGGTGTAGACGATGAGTGCGAGAAGGAGGAGGAGCGCGAGCCAGACGATGGCCTTTCGGCTTTTCATGGGGCGGGGCTCCTGTGCGTGCTTGGGAATGAGATGCTAGTGGGCACTCGTCACGACGGCCAGGCTGGCAGCGGCGAGTTTGCGCCGGTTGAAGGCGCGGATGACGCGGGCGACGTAGGCGCGGGTTTCGGCGTAGGGCGGGATGCCGTTGTAGCGGTCGACGGCGGCGGGGCCGGCGTTGTAGGCGGCCAGCGCGAGGGCGATGTTGTCGCGATAGCGGGTGAGGAGCTGGTCGAGATAGGCGGTGCCGCCGGTGATGTTCTGGTCGGGGGCGAAGGAGTTGTGGACGCCGAGGGTGGAGGCGGTGCCTGGCATCAGCTGCATGAGGCCTTGGGCTCCAGCGCGGGAGACGGCGCGGACGTTGCCGGCGCTTTCGGCCTGGATGACGGAGGCGAGGAGGTCGGCGTCGATGTTGTGGAGGGCGCCGGCGCGGGTGAGGAGCTGGCGCATTTCGGCGGGGGTGAGTTCGGGCCCGCCCAAGTCAAGCCTGGACGGGGCACCCGCAGTGGAGGCGGCCGCAGGGGGCGGCGGATCGGGGATGGGGTCGGCGCGGAGGACGGAGGCGGCGGGGACTTCGACGTAGTTGGCGGCGTCAGAGGCAGCGCCGGTGGGGAAGAGGTAGAGGCGGACGTGGTCGCCGGTGGGTTCGCGGCGGATGCAGTCGAACTCGGCTCCGTTGCGGAGGGTAATGTGTTCGGCGGCGAAGGCGGGCAGGCACAGGGCGGCGAGGACGGCGACGGTCGTCAGGCGAAGTGTCGGGTTGCGGCGGAGGAGTGTGCGGAACTTCATCACGGAATCAGACCTTATGGTACGACGAGGGGCGGGGAATGGATATGACACTCCTGGGTGGGGCGACTGGATCGCGGTTTGGTGGGAGGATTTGCCTGTCGGGCGGCGGTCAGACCATGTGGCTTTGATCCGGGACGCTGCGGCGGGAGGGTTTGAAGCGTGGCAGGCTTGATGTTTCATTGTGAAAATTAACCGGCAGCGGGGAAATTTTGACACTCACTCTGCAAGCTGGTTAGTATGCTCGGCACCGCATGGTATGACCACTTTTGCTCCGCGAGGGGTTTGCGAAGTGGCCTGCTGCGTGCGTAAGGATGGTGCTATGAGGCTTGGCAGTTGTTTGTGGATGATGGCGTGCGTGCTTGGTGTGGGTGCGGCGGGATGGGCGCAGCAGACGCCTGGGCCGGGGCCCGTGGGCGGTCGTGGGGGAGCGATGCTGCGGCCGGTGCGGTCGCCGGAGATCGCACAGGATCGGCATGTGACGTTCCGGCTGCGGGCGCCGGAGTCGACGTCGGTGGTGCTGAGCGGCGAATTCATGAAAGGAACTGCCGCGCTGGTGAAGGATGCGGATGGCGTGTGGAGCGTTACGGTGGGACCGCTGGCGCCGGAGATTTACGCGTACAACTTTACGATTGATGGGACCAAGACGATCGATCCGGGGAACTATGAGGTGAAGTTTGGATCGACGGCGGGGACGATTGGGAGTTTGCTGGACGTGCCCGGAGATGGGCCGCGATTCTTCGATGCGCAGCAGGTGCCGCATGGCGAGATTCGGACGGACTGGTATGACTCGAAGTCGCTGGGTTCGATTCGGCGGGTGACGATTTATACGCCGCCGGGATATGACGCGAGTGGTAAGACGAAGTATCCGGTGCTGTATCTGTTCCACGGCGCGAATGCGGATGAGACGGCGTGGACGCGGCTGGGGCACGTGAACCTGATCCTGGATAATCTGCTGGCGGCGGGGAAGATGAAGCCGTTTGTGGTGGTGATGCCGTTCGGATATCCGTCGCCGCCGAGTGTGGCGACGGCGGGCGGCGGTGGATTTGGGTCGGTGACGGAGGGCTTCAGCAAGGACCTGCTGGGCGATGTGATTCCGTTTGTGGAGTCGCACTATCGCGTGGTCGCGGACCGCGATCATCGCGCGATTGCGGGGTTGTCGATGGGCGGGATCGAGTCGCTGACGATTGGGCTGAATCATCTGGACGAATTTAGTTATGTGGGGGGATTCAGCGCGGCAATCTCACCGCCTGGTTTTGCGAAGGATTTTGCGGGGATTGCGGCGGACCCAAAGGCGGCGAACGCGCAACTGCATCTGCTGTGGATCGGATGCGGCACGGATGATGGGCTGTTCCCGGCGAGCACGAGCTTTTCGAAGTTTCTGGATGACGCGCACGTGAAGCACGAGTTCTACAAGATTCCCGGGGCGCATACCTGGATTGTGTGGCGGCAGTTTCTGCGGGAGTTTGCGCCGCAGTTATTTCAAACCAATTGAGAGGAAGGATGCGTCCAGGGCGCAGCCGATTCCGTCAACAAGGAAACGACATGACACGAATTTTCCGGACTAAGATGCGGCTTGCCGCGAAGTTTCTCTTGCCGCTGCTTGCGGTGTTCGCTTTATTGCCGGGGATGGCGCGCGCGCAGGCGACGAATGATCCGTTTCCAGCGGAGGCGCAACATCCGGCGCTGTTCCTGGTGGGGGATTCGATTGTGCGCACGGGCGTGGGCACGGGCGAGACCGGGCCGTGGGGTTGGGGTGCTGAACTGATTCCGATGTTCGACGCTACGAAGATCCACGTGTACAACCTGGGGCTGGGCGGGCGCAGCAGCCGGGGATACATCCAGGAAGGCGCGTGGCAGAAGGTGATGGATCGGCTGCAGCCGGGCGATTGGGTGATTCTGCAGTTCGGCCATAACGATGCGAAGAACTCAGAGAATTATCCGGACCGTACGACGCTGCCGGGGAACGGCGATGACACACAGGAGATCGATTCGCCGGTGACGCACGCGAAGGAGACGATCCATAGCTACGGCTGGTACATGCGGCAGTACGTGAAGGACGTGAAGAGCAAAGGCGCGAACGCGATCATCTGCTCGCCGCCACCGCGCAATCTCTGGAAGGACGGCAAGATTGTGCGCGGGCTGGATGGATATGCGGGCTGGGCGCAGGAGGCGGCGAAGCAGGGTGGGGCGTTGTTCATCGACCTGAATACGATTTCCGCGGACAAGTATGACGCGCTGGGACAGGATGCGACGAAGCCACTGTTCAACGACTTTCAACACAGTCATAAGGCGGGTGCACGGCTGAATGCGGAGTCGGTGGTGACTGGGATCAAGGCGTTGCACGTCCCGTTGGCGCAGGACCTGGTTGCGCCCTAGGTTTCGAGAGACAGGAGAAGCAGATGAGAACGAAACGTGTTGTCGCTGGAGTTGTGGCGGTGGGATGTTTTGCCGCTGTGGGTGTTGTGTTGAGCGGGCAGGCTCCGCCGAGCGAGCCGACGGCGAAGACGATTCTGCAGCGGCCTGATCCGAACGAGATTGCGCTGCCGGTGATCAAGACCGACATGAAGCCCATGCCGGGTGTTGATCAATTGCCGGTGCGAACCGAGATGCCCGACGTGATGTCACTGAATAACGGGCAGAAGGTGAAGACGGCGAAGCAGTGGGAGCAGCGCAAGGCGGAGATGGTGCGCACGCTGGAGTGGTATGCGGTGGGCGAAGCGCCGCCTCCGCCGGGGAATGTGAAGGGCAAAGAGATCAGCACGGAGTTGGTGGCGGGCGGCAAGGTGCGATATCGCCTGGTGCATCTGACGTTCGGGCCGCAGGAGAGTTTGAGCCTGGACATCGGCATCTTTACGCCGGTGGGCGATGCGCATGTGCCGACGTTGATCTCGCCGTCGGGAACGCCACCGGGTGCGACTGCGCTGCCACGGCTGGCGCAGGGAGCGAACCAGGGACGGAATGAGGATGTGCTGCTGGTGACTGGGCCGGCGGCTGTGGGAGCGGGACCGCGTGGGCCGGGTGCTGCGCCGAATGGAGCCGGGAATGCGCCGGTTGCGGGTATGGGTGGACCGGGTGGGGCCGCGCGGCCGGGTGGCGCGCCGCGGATGTTTGGCGGTCCGCGGACGGCGGAGCAGATCGCCACGACCAACCAGGCGATTCTGCATGGCTGGGTTTTCGTGACGTTCAACAACGGCGACTGCGGCGAGGACACGACGCTGCGGAACGCGGATGGAAGCTGGGCGTATCGCACGACGCGATTCTTCCCGGCGTATCCGAACTACGACTGGGGGCTGTTGCGTGCGTGGGCGTGGGGAGTTTCGCGGATTGTGGATTACCTGGAGACGGATGCGTCGGTGGACCACGGAAAGTTCATCGTGACGGGCGTGTCCCGGACGGGCAAGTCGGCGCTGATTGCGGGAGCGTTCGACGATCGCATTGCGATGGTTGCGCCGGTGGCGAGTTCGGGGGGAGGAACGCCGGCGTACCGGTTCAGCGGGTCGGTACCGGACCGCGGCGGCAAGGAAGGACTGACGGAGATGGTGCGGAAATATCCCAACTGGTACTCGGATCACCTGCACCAGTTCTGGGGGCAGCCGGACAAGCTGCCGTTCGACGAGCACTGGTTCATCGCGCTGTGTGCGCCGCGGCCGTTTATTTCGCTGGAAGGCGATCACGATCAGAACGTGAACCAGAACGGCGTCTGGCACTCGATGGTTGCGGCCAAACCAGCGTACGACTTTCTGCATGCGGGGGACAAGATGGGCATCAGCTTTGCGGACCGTCCGCATGGGATGGTGCAGGGCGACTGGGATGCGCTGCTGGCTTTTGGCGATAAGTTCCTAATGGGCAAGCCGACGACGTTGACGTTCGATCAGTACCCGCCGGAGATGGGGCCGAATGCGAAGTAGCGCTACCGATTGAGGCGTTTAGTTTATGAGCTATGAGCGGTACAAGGGATTGCGAGTTTAAAGAAAGGTAACAAAATGAGGAACGAATTGATGGAGCGCAGGGATTTTCTGAAGAAGGCTGCGCTCGCGGCTCCGATGGCGGCGATGCTTCCGGGGGTTGGGGAAGCGCAGGAGGCGAAGAAGGCTGTGGCGAGTGCTGCTCCGGCACACAAGGTGGTGACGCCGGCGGGTCCGAAGGTTACGCTGAACGTGCGTGATTACGGCGCGACGGGCGATGGGAAGACCAAGGACACATTGGCGCTGCAGCAGACAATTGAGCGCTGCTCACGTCTGGGCGGGGGCGAGGTCGTGGTGTCGGCGGGGGATTATCTGACCGGCGCGCTGGCGTTGTTCAGCGGAGTGACTCTGCGGGTGGAGGAGGGCGCGACGCTGAATGGCTCGACCGACCAGGCGGACTATACAGTGGCGCAAGTGCGCTGGGAAGGCAAGTGGATCAAGGGGTATCTGGGGTTCATCTCGGCGACGGATGCGCAGGATATCGGCATTGTGGGCAAGGGAAAGATTGTTGGAAGCCCACAGGAGCGGGGCAGAGTGGACCGGGCAACCGGGATGCGGCTGCAGGCGCTCCTGGAGTTTGTGAATTGCAAGAACGTGCTGGTGGAAGACGTGGATACACAGCAGTTCGGCATGTGGTCGACGCATCCGGTGTATTGCGAGAATGTGACGTTCAGGAATGTGACGTTCAAGAGCGGCGCGGATGGGATTGATGTGGACTCGTGCAAGCACGTGGTGATCGATGGATGTACGTTCGATACGGGCGATGACTGTATCTCGCTGAAGTCGGGAAGGGGCGAGGAGGCGAATACGATCAACCGGGTGTGCGAGGATGTGCGGATCAGTAATTGCACGTTTGTGGATCATGGGTTTGCGTGCATCGGGATTGGGTCGGAGACGTCGGCGGGCGTACGCAATGTGCGGGTGGACCACTGCAAGTTTGTGGGCGCACGGAGTCACGCGGTGTATATCAAGAGCAGGCCAGGGCGCGGGGCGTTCGTCGAGGATATTGTGATGACGGATCTTGAGGTGTCGGGCGCGCAGCAGGGATTTCTGCGGCTGAACAATCTGAACAGCGGCAAGCAGGATGAGGTGCCGGTACCGGGCGATGCGGGGATTCCGAAGTTCGGAAATTTTACGTTCCGCAATGTTCACATCACGGACGAGTCGCTGCTGGTGGCGGCTTTGGAGATTCATCCGAGGAAGCCGCTGGATGGATTTGTGCTCGAAAATGTTACAGGTACGTGCAAGAAGGGAATTTCGCTGGCGAATATGGAGAATGTGCGGCTGGCGGGGATCAAGGTGACGGGTTACGACGGGCCGCTGCTGCGGACCTATAACGTCACGGGGACGGGGCTGACCGGAGCGGTGAAGATTGACGAGGCAGATTTGCCGAAGGTTCCTGATCCGGTTGCGGAGCCGGCGGAGCCTTACAAGCTGCACTGATGGTGCGGCGGACAAGTGATGGAGCGATGAAACTGGACCTGACTCGCAGGGATTTTGTGGAGACGATGGCGCTGCTGACGGCGGCCAATGCCGCGGGGCTGCGGGCGATGGCGCAGATGGCGGGGCAGCAAGGTCCGGCGGCGAAGGATGTTGCGATGGGGTCGGTGTTTCCCTATGGCGCGGTGTACTTTCGCAAGTCGAACCCGCCGGCGGAGGATTGGGCGCGCGACCACGCGACGGCGGCCCAGGTGGGGATGAACACGTTTCGCCACTGGTTTTTGTGGAGTGCGATCGAGGTGGTGCCGGGCAAGTTCGACTGGGCCGATTATGACAAGCAGATGGACCTGGCGGCGGCGAATGGGCTGAAGGTGGTGATCGCGGAGTTTACGACGTGTGCCCCGGAGTGGGCGTTTCGGAAATATGCGGCGGCGAAGTACAAGGCCAACGATGGAACGACGCAGGGAAGCGAGATCGGCGCGAGCACGGTGGTGGGTGGGTTCCCGGGACTGTGTCTCGACAATCCGGAGGCGCAGGCGGCAGCGGAACGATTTCTGACGGCGCTGGTGGAGCGCTACCGGAACCATCCTGCGCTGCTGGGGTACGACATCTGGAACGAGAACACGCTGAATGGCGGGGGCTCGCGCAAGCTGAATTGCTACTGCGAAGGATCCAAGGCGCGGCTGCGGGAGTGGCTGAAGGCGCGGTATGGCTCACTGGAGGCGATGGGGAAGGCCTGGAATCGGTACAGCTATGAGTCGTGGGAGGACGTTGAACCGCCGGAGACGGTGGGGCCGTACGCCGACAGCCTGGACTGGATTGAGTTTCGGGTTGACGATGCGTTTCGGTTGCTGAAGTGGCGAGTGGATTTGGTGCGGCGGCTCGATCCGCATCACCTCATCTGCGCGCATGGCGTGGCGGGGACGCTGGAGTCGCTGCCGACCTCGGCGCACAACGAGTGGCGGTCGGCGGAGTTGATGGATGTGTGGGGGCTCACGTGGATTGCGTCGCGGCATGGCAATGCGCCGTGGCTGCAGTACCAGGCGATGGACCTGGCGCGGGGCGGAGCGCGAGGCAAACCGTTCTGGCATGCGGAGGCGGAGGCGGGGCCGCTGTGGATGCAGCCGCAGGTGATTGGACGGCCGCGCGAGGATGGGCGGCAGCCGGATGCGGATGATGTGCGCATCTGGAACTTAATCTCGTGCGCGTGCGGGGCGCGGGGGATTTTGTATCCGCGGTGGAGGCCGCTGCTGGATGGGCCACTGTTTGGGGCGTTCGGGCCGTTCGCGATGGATGGCTCGGTGACGCCGCGGGCGGAGATGGCGGGGAAGGTGGCGAAGTGGGCGAATGCGCATCCGGAGGTGTGGAATGCGCGGCCGGTGAAGGGCGATGTGGGGCTGCTGTTTGCGCCGGAGTCGGAGGTGTTCAACTTCGTCCAGCAGGGTGGGACGGAGTTTTATGCGCAGTCGATGCGGGGGGCGTACCAGGCATTCTTCGATTCGAATATTCAGGCGGACTTTGTTGCGCTGAAGGATATCGAGGAGTACAGGGTTGTCTACCTGGTGTATCCGGTGATGCTGAAGCGCGAGACGGCGGAGCGGTTGAAGAGCTACGTGCGCGGCGGGGGGACGCTGATCTGCGAAGGGCTGCCGGCTTACTTTGGGGACCGCGGACATGTGGGGACGGTGCAGCCGAACTTTGGCCTCGATGAGTTGTTTGGGGCGCGGGAGAAGTACGTGGAGTTCGACCCGGACCTGTCGGACCAATTGATGTTCGAGGTGAAGGGCAACAAGGTTTACGGGCGGTACCTCCGGCAGGATTATGATCTGCACAGCGGGACGGCGGCCGGACAGTATTCGAATGGCAATACCGCGGCGGTGGAGCATACGTTCGGGCAAGGGAAGACGTTGCTGATCGGGTCGTTTCTCGGGGCGGGGTACTACCTGCATCATGGCGCGGCGACGCGGGAGCTGTTTGCAGGAGTGCTGAAGTGGGCGGGCGCGACGCAGCAGGTATCGGTAGATGATGCGGCGGTGCAGGCCAGGCTGCATCGGGATGCGGATGGGGGAGCGGCGATGCTGTGGGTGACGAATCCAACGCGCGCGGAGAAGAAAGTGACGGTGACCCTGGCGGGTGGGGGCTTCAAGTCGGCGGAGGATGTGTGGGGAGGGGTAGCTATCTCCGGAGGTGGAGGGGAGTTCACCATGAGCGTGCCGCCGCGCGATGCTGTGGTAGCGCGGCTGGGATAAGGGTGGTGAGGCGGCTGGGGCGTTGCACTGGTCCGGTAGCCGACTAGGCACGCCCCTTCCGCGCATGAAAGGGGCTCGTATCTGGGCGCAATCGCATATACTTGTCCCACCAACGGGCCGGCACGCGAGGTAAATGTTCGATGGATTTCAGCGAAACTCTCAGCGAAACTCTAGTCGCGCAGCAGCAAGTGGCGCGGCTGCAGGCGTTGCTGGAGGCAAGCCGGCAGATTCACTCGACCATACGGCTCAATGAGGTGCTCCGTATTGCGCTGATGATTCCGGTGCGCGAACTGGAGTTGACGGGCGCGTTCTTCACCGCGTTCGAAGAGACTTACGGTGATATTCCGGCAGGGCTGCAGGAGCTGCTGCGCGATGAGACGGCCCCGGGCGGAACAGGTCCGTCGGGCGAGTCGTGGCTGCGCTTTTCTCTGAACGACAAGAATGGCGCGCGGTTTACGGACCTGGTTGCTGTCTTCCCGGCGGAACGGACGTTGGACCTGGACGAGACGGATTTTCTGGAATCGCTGGCGGTGCAGGCAGCGGTCGCCATTGAGAATGCGCACTTTCACGAGCGGACGGTGCAGTGGCAGCGGGTGGAGAGCGATCTTGCGGCTGCGCGGATGGTGCAGCGCAGCATTGTGCCGCAGAAGATGCCGGACATTCCCGGCTATACGCTTGCGGCCCGCTCCGAGACTTGTTACGAGGTGGGTGGGGACTATCTGGATCTGATTTCGCTGCCTTCGGGCGAGACGATTATTGTGGTCGGCGATGTTGCGGGCAAGGGGCTCGCGTCCGCCCTGGTGGGCATGTCGTTTCGTTCCGCGTTTCGCGCGATGGTGAATGCGAACCTCCCGGTGCTGGAGATCGCGACGCGGATGAACAAGCTTCACTTCAGCGAGGGCTCGGAGGCGCGGCATCGGTACGTCACTGCCATCCTGATCCGGCTCGATCCGGTGAAGAACATAATGGAGGTGGTGAATGCGGGGCACAATCCGGCGTTTCTGCTGGATGCCGCGGGGAATGTCACCCGGGTGGCGGCGTCGGGGACTCCGGTAGGCCTGCTGCCGTTTTCCAGCTACAAGTCCGCGCAGTGTCCGCTGGATGCCGGGGCACGCGTGCTCGTCTACACTGACGGCATGACCGAGGTTTTCCGCGGCGACGAAGAGTTCGGGGAATCGCGGCTGCTTGAGTTTTTCGTCGACTGCAAAGAACCCACGCCGGAAGCGACTTTGGACGTGCTGTTCGCTACGCTGAAGAATTTTTCGATTGGCTATGACCAGTCGGACGACATGACGGCACTTGTTCTATTCCGAAACCCTGAAGCGGAGACCGTGATCGATGGATCCAAACCTTAGCAGCATCGAGCTCCATCTGCCATCACGGCTCGGCTTTGAAAAGATCGCGATGAACACCGCCGCCAGCGTGGGGAGAATCATGGGGTTCTCCGAGGACCGGATCGAGGACCTGAAGACAGCGATTGCGGAGGCCTGCATCAACGCGATTGAGCATGGCAATAAGCTGGACGAGAAGCTGATTGTTGGCGTCACTCTTTCCATGACCTCCGACTCGCTGGAGGTACGGGTGCTGGATACTGGGACTGGGCCCAAGTTTCCGGTGGAAGTTCCCGACATCGACAAGAAGATGCACGAAGAGCAGCAGTCGCGGGGCATGGGCATGTTTCTGATTGAGGCGCTGGTGGACGAGGCAGAATGGGTCAGCTCGCCGACGGATGGCAGTTATGCGCGCATGGTGATTCGGCTGCCCAAGCACGAGAATTAGTTACGAGGGAAAAGGAGTTGTAGCAATGGCGGACAAGGCAACACAGGTCAAGATGGAAGAGATCAGCGGCAGCGGCGGCCAGCCGATCACAGTTCTGCGCTTTGTCGGGGACATCACGAGCACATCCCAGGCTGCGGTTCTGGGGACGTACCAGGGGCTGCCGGACACGGCGAAGAAGATCCTGATCGATTTCTCGAAGGTGGAGTACCTGAACTCGAGCGGCATCGCGCTGGTGATCCAGATGATGATCGCAGCGAGCAAGAAGGGCCAGGTGATCCAGACGTTCGGCCTGACGCCTCACTTCCAGAAGGTATTCACCATGGTGGGCATGACGCGTTATACCAAGCTCCATCCCGATGAGCCGACCGCGATCGCGGCGTTTCCAGCATAGCCTGATTGCCGGGTGGGTTAAGGGGCGGTCAGTTCCGATTCCATCTGCACGACCTCTGCCGGTTCTTCTCGACGATGCACGCTGAGGACAAGGATGTCATCTTCCTGGCCAAAGTTCTGGGCTTCAGTTGCCAGTTCTGCGGCTGAGATCTGGCGGCTCATCAGTTCGTTGACGCGTTCGAATCCGAAGAGGGCCCCGTTGGGAGCCTGGGCTTCGGCGATTCCGTCGGACATCATGACGAGCGAATCGCCTTTCTGCATCTGGAATTTCATGACCGGGAAGTCCATCCCGCTGATGACGCCGAGGGGCAGGGCGCCTTCCATCTCCATCTCTTTGCCGTTGAGGTAAGGAGCGAGGTGGCCGGCGTTGGCGAGAGTGACTGTACCGTCGGGATCGATGTTGAGCATGACGCAGGTTGCGCTGACGTGCTTGCGCTCGCACATCTGATCGTTGACTCCGGCGAGGATCATCTCCGGCGCGACTCCATGCTGCACTTCGGTGCGGATGGCGCCGACGATGAGGGCGACGAGCATTCCGGCCTGGACGCCTTTGCCGGTCACGTCGCCCAGCACGATGGAAACGCTGCCTTCGACGGTTCCCGGGATGATCTGGAAGAAGTCTCCGCCCACCTCGCGTGCGGGGCGGTACTCGCTGAGGATTTTGAATCCGGCGATCTCGGGGAGCTGGTCGGGGATCAGTACCTGCTGGACGTTGCGGGCCTGCTCGATCTCCAGCTTCCACTGCTCTTTCTTGCGTTCCGACTGCAGGAACCGGCGCGACACCATGACCGTGATGAGCAGCAGCGAGAGGCAGGTGGCGACGGTGCCCAGGTTGATGCTGTAGTCGAGCACGACGAAGCGGGTGGGGACGTGGATGAGGCGCAGCTCGCGCTGATAGTTGGCGATGGACGCCAGGATGACCACCGGCAACGCCATCCAACCCTCGGCCTTATCTTTGCGGATTCCGAGATAAGCCACGAAAAACAGGACGACGGCCAGGGCCAGCATGATGACCAGCACCGCAGTCTGTATGGAAGGGTCGTAGTGCAGCGGGATGACCTGTCCGTGCAGAGGAGCCCGCAGCATGGCTCGCCCAGCGGCCAGCAGCAGCACCATGCTCCAGACCACACGATGAAGGCGCGGCAGGCCGCTGATGCGGAACCAATAGCCCCAGAAGATGACCCATAGTCCGATGCGGAGGGGGATGGTCACCACATCCAACAGAATGATGGCAGGCGTCGCCCCGATTACAGTGGTGAAGTTCACCGCCAGGGTGATTGCGTTTTCCAGCAAAGTGTCCAGCGACACTAGCGCCAGCCAGCGGAAGGCTAGTTCGGTGCGGTCCAGCCAGGCCAGACTGGCGGCGACGACCAGGGCCAGCAGAAGAATCATGGTCTCGAGAAATCCGCTGCCTACCAGGTGGTCGGTGGAGTCCCAGTCGAGCTGCACCTGGCTCCTGATCTCGGAGGCGGTGCCAAGGACCGGAGGCTCATGCATCCCGCCGGCGTCAGGGCTGTTGAACGGGGTTGCGCTATCCATCCACATCCGGACGGCGATCGTGATGACGCCGCCGCGGATGTTTTTGGGGAGCGGGAAGCCTCGCGGTTGAAGGGAGTACGCAGTGACGTGATTCGACCCGAACTTGCCAAACTCCCCGATTTGCCTGCCGTTGACGAAGACCTGGTAGGCATCGTCCGCATCCTGGGGCATCTTGAGCGCCAGGGCGGCTCCCGTGCCCTGGACATCCACTTTCAGCCGATACCAGGCATACCCGGCGTACCCGCGGTATCCCATCTTTGTCCAGCCGGGGATGTAGTCGTTTGTGCCGGAACCGCCGGGAGCCGTGAGGTCGAGGGTGCCCCAGCTCGAATCGTCGAAGTCGGGCTGCGCCCACGCCATGTTGTCGCCGGTATGAAACTTCCATAGGCCGTCGAGGTTGGCGGCCGAGTCGCCAAGCTTGATCTTGGTGGGGCCAGACGGAGGCTCGCTGATGTGGGTGCCCGCGCTCGCGTCGCCGGTCGCAGCCCTCTGGGCAGCAGCCGGAAGGCTGATCTGCAACGCCATCAGAGAGAGCAGCGAGAGAGAGGCGAGCCAACTGCGACGCATAGGGTTCATCCTGACGAGATTGATTAAAACCGTAAGGCTACATGGTTCATACCATGTCGGGAACCGGCGTTATCTTTTCGATCCGGGAGACTCATCGTGCCAGAAAACCGTATGGAAACGCAAGAAAGGAGGGCTCCATGCCCGTTGGCGTGGAACCCTCCTCTGCTTTGCGGTGCTTGAGAGATCGGTTGCGATCCTTTGAAACCGGTTAGGAACGAATCGGGTTACGCTGCAGGCGGCGGCGCTCGGCGAAGAGCAGTGCGCCGAACATCAGAGTTCCGCTGGACAGAAGCACGAACGAGCCGGGCTCCGGGGTTGCGGAAACGGTGCCGATTGCTCCCGCGAAGTCGGCTGGGTTGGTGTCGCCAAGTTCTGCGATGAGGAACACGTCCCCCGGGTCAATCGAGCCGCCCGAGAAGGCGAGATCATAGGTGCTGCCAACCTGGGTGCAAGTGGAGGGCGGGACCGAGAAGATGCTCGTGGTTCCTGTAGGTATCGAACTAAAGATGCCGCACGAACCGAGGCTGGGGTTGGTAAAGGTCAGATCGAGGCTGACCCATGATACCGACGGGCTGCTCTCGTTGATGCCTTCGAAGCACAGGTATCCGTTGAGGCTTGAGGGCACACTGGAGCCGTAATACGCACACGGGTGGAAGGTCACCGCAAACGAGCCCGTGTTCAGGATGGAGGTCAGGCCGGGTTCGTAGGAGGGATCCAGCACGTTCAGATTGACGTCGATCGCAGCGGCGCGCGCAAAGCCAGTCATTCCGAGGCAGAGGGCAAGGGCAAGCAAGTAGCGAAAGCTCTTCATTTTTTCACGCTCCTGGTACGGTTTTGGAGGAATAACATGGCCCGGAATGAGCGAAAACCAGCTGGAATGACGCCAGTGCACACAAAAAACTGGGAAAGCTACGTGCAACACTCAGCACGTCGAATACCTAAAGGGAATACGCAAAATCAGTCAGTTGCGCGGTTTTCCAGAAGTTCAATGCAAAACAATGCGTAAATGTGCCAATAAGTTACCACTGTGCAACGGATTGCGAAAATCCGCAATTTTTCGCAGCGGGCCTCTCAGGCCTCGGTCTCGGCCGCTTCGACCGACGGATACAGCTTCAAAACCTGGTCAACCTTGGTCATCTGGAGCAGGGAGAGGATGCGCTCGCTGACGGAGGCCATGAGGAATTTGCGGCCTTCATCCTGTGCCGCGACAAAGTAGTTCGTCAGCAAGCCGAGCCCTGCCGAATCCATATAAGGCACGCCGGCCATGTTCAGAATGAGGCAGGGCGGCTTCATCGAACGGAACGGACCCTGGAACGCGAACATGTTGCTGAGGGTCAGCGGTCCAACCAGTGTCAGGATGATCGTTCCATCCTTGCTGCCATTGGTGGAGGTGTAGGTCAGTGCGGTGTCGGCCATAGTTTCGAAGTATAAGGCAGTTCGTATCAAGTTTGTTAAGGCAGAGTAAATAGACCCGTAGAAGTCGGATGGTTCACCTAGGGCTGGACCACGATGGGATCGAGCGGCGCGCCGGCAGGCGTTTGCTCGCTGTCCGGCAGCGACGGAGCAACGACGGTGTCGTCGATAGGAAGCAGATTCAGGTGCTCCGCGGCCCACTTGGCGGCGAGGCCGTTGAGCGGGCTGCGGGTGTTGTATTCCTGATACGCGATCATGCGGCCGATGCGAATGATCAGGTCGTCGAGTCCCTCGGATGCTGCCCAGAAGTCGCCGATGCAGACGCTGGCGTCATCGAAGTTGGGATGGAAGACGGGCGTGAGCATACGGCACTGCGGAGCGCGGCGAGGATACTCCAGCGAGAGCTGGACTTCGAGCACGTGGGTGTCGCGCTCGAGGATCTCGCCGGCGGGCGTGACGTAGATTCCCTTGAGCCGGTATTGAAACTGATACATTTCCGGAGGCAGGCCGGCGGTGCCTGAGATACGGATCACGGAGGAGTTAGCGAAACGCCGGAGCAGGGTTTCGTGATCGAGTTTCAGCCGGCGGGTTCGGGGTGAGGCCATCGATTGCTCCTAGCGGGTCGCCTGGAAAAGGAGGTCCTGATGCTTGCGGCGGACAATGTCGTTGATGTGGTACTGGAAGTAGATGCCGCCGAAGAAAAAGGTCATGACACCGCTGAGCGAAAGGCCCATCGGTTCGGCAGTGTTGAAGTGGTTCTCCATGGAGGAACGGAAGCTGAACCGTCCGACGATGACGGCGACCACATAGACCAGCTGCATGATGGATACATCGATGGTGGACGTGTGCGACGTGGTTGCGATGACGCTGGCGACGATGATGCCGACCCAAGCGACGGCGGCGCCGCAATAAATCAAGAGCGCATTGCTGGTGGGTTCTACCTTCTTCAGCCACGCGGCCTGGACGATGTCCCAGACGATGGTGAAGATGCCGCACGAGAGCATCCCAAAGAGTAGAACCAGAGCCCAGTGCAGGTTGGGTGGATCCGGGAAGTACTGCATTTCCGCGCCGGGGACGGCGGTCCGCATAGGTGCGGGAACGGCGATGGTGCCGATGATCTGGGAGACGGGGATGGGTTCGCTGCTGGCGTCGCTGGTGGCGAGATCGGTGACCAGCACTTCGCCGGAGGCGGCGTAACGTTGCAAGTCGGCGAGAGTGTAAGGGCCGTATTGCTGTCCTTCGCGCGTGATGAAGTAATTCACTTGGACGCTCCTTTTGTTCTTTAGATAAAAGCTACGCCATCGTCATCCTGGGTAATGGTGCAGACTTCTACTATGGCCCATATCCAGCTGATGATCGCTCCGAAGAAGCAGGTGAGGATCGTGAGCAAGAGCTGGATGACTGCCCGCTTGGTGTATCCCGCATAGAAGTTGTGTCCGCCGAAGGCTCCAAGGAGGATGCCAAGAAGGATATACGTCAAGCGGCTGCGGCGGGGAATGTATGCGGGAAAAGCCATGGGAGCCGGATCGTTGTATCCGCCGAAACTGAGAGTGCGGGGAACTGGGACACTGGTCGCTTCGCCGACGCGGACTCCGAAGGTGGGAAAGGCAGCCGAGCCATCGGCGCGGGGTGGGGG
>Ga0102924_1000710_pt1 | contig 40512 bp, 31 predicted proteins | sample PaiPotPPM11metaG_FD_80116 | JGI IMG/M metagenome (GOLD analysis project Ga0102924, IMG submission 80116) | Iron sulfur acid spring bacterial and archeal communities from Banff, Canada, to study Microbial Dark Matter (Phase II) - Paint Pots PPM... ...
AGGGGAATTTCCAGGGCACGGCGCGGCCCCGCAAACTCGCCAGATCATTTCACTCTTTCGTAATTACGACGGGAAATCCGCCGGGTCCGAAACTCATTTCAACGACCGGTAAATTTCCAACCACTGCCCCCGCGCGCTTTCCCAGGTGTACTTCCGGCACTCCTGATTTGCGTTCGAAGCAAGTCTCGACGCAAGAATCGGCTCCTTCAGCAGCCGGATCACGTTTCTTCCCAACGTCTGCCAGTCCCCCGGCTCTGAAAGCAGACCGGTCCGCTCATGTTCGACCACATAACGGATTCCCTCCGGCGCGGTGCTCACCACGCAAGCGCCGCTCGCAAAAGCTTCCAGCACAGACATGGGCATGTTATCCAGCCACGAAGCATTGATGAAGATGTCCGCCCGGTCATACTCCCGCCCCATCTGATCTCGCGGCACAGGCCCGGCAAACTCGACGCCCTTGAGCTTCAATTGAGCCACCAGCACCCGAACTGCCTGTTCCGTCGGCCCGCTACCCACCAGGATAAGGCGAGCTTCCGGGAATTCTTTCTGGACCGCGCCGAACGCTCGAACTACCAGATCAATGCTGTAATAGCGGTGAAATCCGCGTGTGCAGATCAGGACCGGGCGTATAGGATTCCGGAGCCTGAACCGGAACTGGTTTTCGTCCACCAGGTTGGGAACAACCTGGGTCTTGATTCCAAACTGCTCAAAAACCTTAGCCAGAAATGGAGAAGGAACCACCACGCATTGAACGCGCCGCAGGATGGCGCGCGCCGTCCACCAACGCTTCAGGTGGTCTTCAGCTTCGCCGCTATGATAGTTTATCAGCGCCCCCTTGCCCCGCGACCGCGCAATGAGCCAGGCGGGGAACGGAGACAGAAGGAATGACCAGTAAGAGGCGGAGAAAATGTGAGCAGCATCCACTTCCTTCAAGCCACCCCACAGCTTCGCCCAATAGACTGGGGCCCGGAGGACGGTTCGGACATAAGGTATTTGTTCCGCCCAGCTTAGCCATGATGGAAAAGGCGGATCGTGAGCGATAAAGCGCGCTTCGAGCTCCGGGTCATTATTCCAATGGCGAAGCAGGAGGTCCGCCTGGGCGGACTGGCCGCCAATATAGCGAAGCGAGGGAGCAACAATGGCAATGCGCGTCCTCACGCGCTTGGCGGCACTAGACCCGGGCATCGGACGAGTGCTGGCCGAAGGCGGCGTTGCCTCATCCTCCGGATTTTTTAATGCGGTAGGTTCTTTCGCTGACATTGCAAATCAGATAGGGGGCGACCTTGATGGCCGTCCCCGGCAGATTGAAAACCCGCCCCGATGAGGAGAACCGGAGCTGGCGTGACAACCACCGTGACGGCCGGTAGTGGATCAGTTGGCTGTAGCGGCGATCTATGTCTCCATTAACCCGCCGGGCGCCAGAGCGCCGGAAACAGTGGACAAATAAAGTTCGGCGGTCACAGACCGCCGCTACAGTAAGCGAATGACGCCACCACCCGCTATCCGCCGAGCTTGCGGAAAAGAAAGTCATTGGTTCCGGTGGTGTTGGTTGCATTCAGGTTGACCATTTCCATTGCCAGCTCACGGGTGCAGAAGCGGAACATTTCATGGACGGAGGCGAATTCGTAGGGGTAGCCGCCCAGCCAGTCGCGCACATCCGTCCAGTAGCTCATGCCCCGCTCCCGGCCGTAATTTTGCAAAAACGTGGATGGATTTTTACCGGAGGCCAAAGAGGAGATCAAGCCATAGCGCAGGAAAAAGGCCCACTCCATCAGCTTTTTGCCCACTGCCGAAGACCGGTTATAGCGGCGCTTAACCTTCAGCCAGAAATTCGAGCCCCTCCGGCCCTCCACCTGATTGTAAATTGTGACATAGAACAATCCGCCTTTTTCAACCCTGGATGCGGCGTTTCGAATCGCTTGCCACATGTTGCCAGTGTGATGAAGCGACCCCCAGGCGTAGACAATATCTGATTTCGGAAGATGTTCCAGGAGCTTTGCGTCCAGGATCGACCCTTCCTCCACCATCCAGTTTTCAGGATTCCCAACCTTCCGCTTCAACTCCTGACAGCAGCGAACTGAAAACGGGTCAACATCCAGGCTGAAAATACTCCGCGCGCCCAGGCGGTGAGCAGCGAGTGAAAACAACCCGCTTCCGCACCCAACGTCAAGGAAGCTGCGTCCCTGAAGGTCTGAAACCTCCATGAATTCGCAGATGGATTGAAGAGCGCGGCGCTCGCGTTCAGGCGTCAGGTGTTTCTCCAGAAAAGTTTGCCAGTTCCGGCCGAAGGAGAAACTGATTTGCTGCTGGGATTGTTCCTGGGCGCCGCTTGCGTTTACCACCATCTTCGTAATCACTATCTCCGCGAGTCGGTTTCAAATGGCCTGCTGGCCGTTCAGCCACAGCCCAGATTCGCCGCGCAATGGCCTGCGTGACGAGTCCATTGCGCTGTGCATCACAGGTCGCTGGCTGGCGCCCTCCGCCGGAAGCGCCGCCAGGATTGATTCAGATCTTTTCTAAATCTTGGAAGGCACGGAGGCGTTGAGGCCAGCCGTCCAGGGAATGCTGGCGGGCTCCGGGTCACGTTGTTCGAGAAAGTTCCGGTGCCAAAGCTCAAAAATCAAAAGCCCCCAGAGCATCGTGGTATGATCTCGATAACCTTCAAGGTGCTCGTCGATGACGGTCTCTACGGCGCGGGGATCAAAATAGCCGCGCTGCACCGAGCGAGGCTCCAGCAGCAACCGGAGCAAGTCCTCCTTGAACTCCTTCCTCAACCAGTGGACAAGGGGCAATGCGAAACCCTGCTTGGGCCGGTAGAGCACGTTCCTCGGCACCCCAACGCGTTCCGCCAGCTTTTTGAGAATATACTTCTTTTCCCCATTTCTCAATTTCCAGGAGACCGGAAGGCTGGTGGCATACTCGACGAAAACGTGGTCCAGGATGGGCACGCGCGCCTCGAGCGAAGTTGCCATGCTCATGCGATCCACCTTGGTCAGGATGTCCGCCACCAGGTAGGTTTTCGTATCGAGGTACAAAATGCGGCTGAGGGCGTCTGAAGCCGGGGCATTCTTCAGATAGGTTTGGAATAAGGCATGAGGATCCGCGTAGGCCCTGGCCGCCTCGCGGAACTGGGGGCAAAACATGCTGCTATCCCGTCCGTGGATGGGCATCAGGGAAATGTTATCCAGATAACGGTCATTCGACGGGAGCGAGATATGGTATAGAAACTTTCTCCCTCGAAAGCGGCCTGGTAGCAGCGGGTAAACCTGGTCCCGATAGAGGCGTCCGGCCCAGCCGGGAATGAATTTGAAAGCCTGCCGCCTTAGGTGAACGGAGTAGCGGTCATAACCGGCAAAGAGTTCATCGCCACCGTCGCCGGAAAGCGCTACGGTGACGTGCTGCCGCGCCAGACGGCAAACATGATAAGTGGGAATGATTGAAGAATCGGCAAACGGCTCTTCCAGGCCCTGGGTTAGAGCCTCGAGTGTGCCGGAGATATCCGCATCCACGATCAACTCATTGTGGTCCGTCCGGAACCGCTCCGCCACCACGCGGGCGTGCTCACCTTCATTAAAATCCTGCTTGGAAAAACCAATGGAGAATGTCTTAACGGGCCGGGAGCTGGCGCGGGCCATCATTGCGACCACCAGCGAAGAATCGACGCCGCCACTCAACAAAGCGCCGAGCGGCACGTCACTGATCAGGCGGATGCGCACCGCCTCCGCCAGCCGCTCCTCCAACTCTTCCAAACATTCTTCCTCACTGCGGGGCACGTGCGTGCCGTATTGCGGAAGATCCCAATACCGTTCAAGCTGGAGCCGGCCCGCGGCTAATTCGATCACGTGGCCCGGAGGAAGCTTGTGGATGGATTGAAATGCCGTATCCGGATCGGGAATATAGCCAAAGCTGAAATAATCCAGCAGCGCGTTCTGGTCAATCTCCTTAAGCTCCGGGGCTGCCGCCAGGATGGCTTTGATTTCCGAACCGAAGTAGAGCGTTCCATCTACGAAGGCATAGTGAAGGGGCTTGATGCCAAGGCGGTCCCGGGCGAGCAAAAGGCGGCGATGCTTCAGGTCATAAACCGCGAAAGCGAACATCCCCCGGAGTTTTTTCACGCAATCCGCGCCATGGTCCTCAAAAAGGTGGGCGATCACTTCGGTATCCGTGTTGGTGTAAAAGCGGTGGCCGCAGCTCTCAAGGCTCTTGCGAAGCTCAGGGAAATTGTAGATTTCTCCGTTGAACACCACCCAAATAGTCTGGTCTTCGTTGTGAATGGGCTGGTGGCCCCCGGCAAGGTCAATGATGCTCAGGCGCCTCATCCCAAGTCCCACCGGCCCTTGGGCGAATATGCCTTCATCATCCGGTCCGCGATGGATGATGGTCTGGCACATCCGGTGGACCGTCTGGGGGTCCACCTTGGCGCCGGGATAGGTTGCAATGATTCCTGCTATTCCGCACATACAAGGATCCAATCCAAAGGCGGCTTCCGTTTGCAGGGAAATGCAAATCGAGGCCCAACGCCGGGCTCAATGCATTGGCCTCTATTCCGTCTGCGCCGCGCGAGGCTCCCGGATGTTGAAGACCGGCAAGCCCGGAAACATTCCGTCAGGTTGTCCAAACGGTTTTTGGCCTCGTCTGAGGCCACAGTCTTGCCAGCCGCACGGCGCCAGGATGATGGCGAGTATCCTGCGGCTCCGAAATGGGTGTGTCGCCCGAGGACGAGATCCGGTATAGCGCAGTCGCATAAGCAAATAGAAAATAGACGAAGAAGTGATAGGCCACAGGATAAAAGAATGAACACACAGCAAAGATGGCAAGATCGGTCCTTACCGCGGTGGCGAACATGGCAAGCTCACCCCGGTCGGAGGAGCTTTGCCGGGCCTCCCAAACATTGCGGAAAGCACGGTAAAAGATCATCAGAAAAATAATTAAAGCCGGTATTCCGGCCTCTGCGCTCCATTCGGTATAGACATCGTGCGTCTCATGCCATCCGCTGATAACCTGGAAATCCCCTGGCCCCACTCCAAACAGGGGATGCTCCAGGGAAACACTAATGCTTTTTTGCAGGATTTCCTTCCTTGCTTGAGCAGAATCGTAGGAATCCGCGACATTCTGGCTGGGATCGAAGGTTCCTCGCAACCGTTGGAGAGCCAGCTTACCGCCTAATGGCAACATAATGACGGTCGCCACAAAGGCAAAGAAAACCAAGAGCACCCGCCGTTGCCGGATGCCAAACCCCCAAACGCAGCCTCCGGCGCCGATGAGGAGGGCGATCAAGCCGCCTCGTGAGGCCGTCATCAGCACGCAATAAACCATAACCAGCATGAAAAAGACCCAAATTCCCCTTCGCACGGGGTTTTTGGCCCGAATCATGAAGGTGAAGCAGAAAGGGAATGTCAGAGCGATGGCCAAGGCCAGGTCGTTGGGGTTGGAATAGATACCGTTAAGCACGCCCTTTAACCGCCCGCCCATCTCGTGCCCTTTAATAATCGAAATGATGGCGATCAGTCCGACAGAAACAGTCTGAAGGAAAATGAGCTTGCGGAGGCGATCCAAGGTCACCACGCACATGGACATCACCGCCAGGATCAGGACCACTTTTGCAAAATCTTCAGTAACTTGAACGGCTCCCCCTTTCCAAAGCGGGGATAAAAGGGAAGAAATGCCCATCAGCGCCGTCAGTGCCACCAGATAGAACACTTCCTTCGGCAGTCCTTCCTTAACTTGGCCGAAGGAAAGAATGAAGGCCAGCAAAGCAAAGAGCCCGGCAATTTTTGCCAGGGGAATGAAGTGCAGTCCTGGGATCCAGTCCTCGGGCCGGGCGACGTAGATGACGAAAAACACCTCGACCCACAAAAAGGCGCCTGCCATGCGGGAGGTGCCGGTGGAGGATTGGCCAACCTTGAGCGGCGGCCCGGCAGTGCTCCCACTTGGAGGCGCCGGTGTTTTTATCGCACCCATACTTGTCTCTTTCCCGTAACGAAATAAAGAAAAGCCACGGCCGCAGCGGTGTTGAGCAGGATAAAGGCCAACGACGCTTCTCCCAATCGCCTCACGGCTCCGCGCCCTGCCTTCGCCAGACCTAAAAGGGCCATACCGTAAAAGACAGCTTGGACGGCAAAAACCATCTTATAGAAAACTCCGGGAGCGGCGATGGACGCCCCCAAAATCCCAAGCAGCGCAAACGGCACCAGAAGGCGCAAAAGCTTGTGGCTCACAAATTCCAAAAGGAGCGGATTCTGCGAGGTTAGCAGCCACGGAGCGAGCTGAATCAACTGGTAGTTGCCCGTGAGAGTCCGAACCTTGCGCTGAAATTCCCGGCCCGGAGGAACAGCACGGTCCCAAGCCTTTGCCCGAGGTTCAAACAGAATTCGCTTGCCCGCCCGCGCGATATGCATCGGAATGTAGACGTCATCGAGCAGGGTCCGGGGCGGGAGGTGCGGAATCAATCCCCGGCGGGCAGCATAAATAGCGCCAGTAACGCCGACCACCGATCCCGATTCACTCTCCAGTTGCCGGATCTTCTTTTCAAGCCTCCAATAAAGCCCGACCCCTTCGGCGCCACTGTGGCTGCCGGGATCGCCCAACATCAACTCTCCGCTTACACAACCCACGGAAGGGTCTGAGAAATTGGCAACCAGGCTTTTTAACGCATCCGGCTCAATTTCCTGGCGGGCATCGGTGAACAACACAATCTCTCCGGAACTGGCGGCGAGTCCGCGGTTCAACGCTTCCGCCTTGCCCTGGCGCTCCATCAGGAAAGTGGGGCGAAACCGTTCCCCAGCTTGCTGTTGCAGGAAATCATTCGTGTTGTCGGCGGACCCGTCCGAAACCACGATGAACTCGATCCGGTCGATGGGATAATCAAGTTCCTTCAAGTTCGCAATCTTCCAGGGAAGCGCCGCGGCCTCATTGTGGACCGCCATGACCACTGAAACAGATGGCAGCATCGTTCCCCGGTTAACTGGCCGGGGCCGCCATCGGCTCCGCAAATAGAGGGCCAGCGGATAGCCGGCGTAGGTATAGAAGATAAGCAGCGCAGCTCCCCAGAAGATCCACCTCATTGGGCGCCTCGCCCCAACAGAATCACTTTAACGGTCTGCACCATAATCCAGAAGTCCAGGCCGAGCGAGATATTCTTGATGTAAAAGAGGTCATATTGCAGTTTCTGGCGCGCATCTTCGATGGTGTTTCCGTATTTATACCGGATTTGCGCCCAACCCGTGATTCCAGGCCGGATAATGTGCCTCAGATTGTAATAAGGAATCTGCTCGATCAGCTTCTCTACAAACTCGGGGCGCTCCGGCCTGGGACCGACGAAGCCCATGTCACCCCGCAGAACGTTCCAGATCTGGGGAATTTCATCCAGTCGCAAATAGCGCAAGACACGTCCCACTTTCGTAATACGGGGATCATCATCGAGCGCCCAGGTAGCCCCGGTATCGGCCTCCGCGTCCGACCGCATCGTGCGGAACTTATAACAAGTAAAAACCCGGCCGCTGCGTCCCATGCGCTTCTGGCGATAGAGGACCGGACCCTGCGAGGTTAGCTTGATCGCCAGGGCAACGAGCGGAATCAGAGGAAGCGTAATCAGCAGACTGACCAGGGATATCGCCACCGACATTAGCCGGCGCAGCGTCATAAAGAAAGCGTTCTGGCGGAAGCCATCGGAGAAGATCAGCCAACTTGGTTGGAGCTCGTGAATCTCGATCTTCCCCGAAATCTTTTCAAGGAGCGCAGTTGCATCCTCCACCTTGATGCCGGACAGCCGCAAGTCCAGCAGCTCGCGCACCGGCATGGCGCCCCGCCGGTCGCTCATGGCCACGATAACGTGATCAACGCCCCCCTTTTCCTTGAGGGCCATAAGCTGAGACGCCATCTGCTCGCGCGTAAGGGAGCCGTTGCCGATCGCCCCGGCCCAACCCACCACATCCAGCCCAAGATCCACGCGCGCGCGCAGGGCCTCTACCAGCCGTTCCGCCCGCTCTCCGGCTCCCAGCACGTAAACCTGCTCGCGCAGGAAGGGCTGGCGGATGAGCCAGATGTACGTCCAACGCCAGACCAGGACACTAACGGTGAGAATGGTAATTCCGAAGAGAATAATGTCATTGCTCAGCAAGAAGTCAGGGATGAAATAGCCCAGCGCGCCCAGCAGAAGAGAAAGTAAGCCGATCACAATCAGGACGCGAAAGTAAGTCTCACCACTGGAAGGTAGCCGTTGCGGATCATACAAATCGAAGTAGTAGAAACACACAAAGGACAAGGTGGCAATCGCCAAAATCTTGATGACGCCGTCCTCGGTGCGGAGAACCAGGAGCGAGTCCTGGCCCAAACGAATCCAAGCCGCCAGGGCAAAAGAAAGAAGGACAATCAGAGTCTCGCCACATACCAGGACGAGCGTACGGACAGGATAATAGACGTTGAATAAACGAACCACAACCAGTTACCCTTTGTTTCCGTTCTTGGACGACGAATAGGACCCGGAATAGTAGTAAGCACTGTAGGACGACTGCGGGTGCACGCGGTTCAGCACAACGCCCAACAGATGCTTGTCCGCGAACGAGTGGGATGCCCTCTGGGCCATATCGAAAGGAGTGACCCCGGCCCGGACAACCAGGAGCACACCGTCACAGTTTTCTGCCAGCAGACTCGCATCGGAGAGCGGCACAGAGGGAGGGGAATCCAAAATGATCCAGTCGAATAAAGGCGATAGACGGTGCAACAGCGTCTTGAGACGTCCGCTCGAAATCAGCTCGACCGGATTGTTTACAAGGGCTCCGCCCGGAATAAAGAACAGGTTTTCCGGAACCCCCCGTTGAATGATGGAGGACAAATCCGCTTCACCTTTCAGGTAATCGGCCAGGCCGGGATTGGCGGGAGCGCCCAAGCTCACGTGCAGTTGGGGAAGGCGCAGGTCCGCGTCCAGCAGAAGAACTCGCCGGCCTTTTTGTTGCACGATGGATTGAGCCAGATTGGCTGCCACGAAGGTTTTCCCTTCTCCGGGGAGCGCGCTGGTTACCAGGAGTGTTTGCAGCGGCTGTTTTTCCCTGAGTTGAGTCAAGTGCGAGCGGAGGGTGCGGAATTCCTCTGCGCCGGCGCCGCCGGAAAAACCATTGCTGAAGACCATGGTGCGATGATCCGGCTTCCATTCAACCTGCGTCGAGGCCGTGGTCAGAGACTCCGCCGGGCCAGGCTGGGCCACGGCTGCCGTTTGATAGGCTGTTGTTGCGCTCAATCCCGCATCCTGCGAGTTCTCCTCTCCTGAAGCAAGGGGCGCGGCCTCCAGCGCATCGGTCGCGGCCATTTCCACGCCGGCCTGAGTGCCCTTGGCCCTTTCCTGCTCTGCCTTCTTGAGGGCGTCGTGTATTCGGCTCATTTAGAATCTCCTTGAAAAGACTTCGGCTTCATTCCGTCCGCCGCAGCCGGTCCATTAATGTCGCGAGCCCCTGCAAAGCCTCAACCAACCGGAGGTTCTCCGCCTGTTGGGCTAAGCCCGGGGGCACGGTAGGCTCAATTTCATGCAGCTCGAACTCTCTGGCTACATCTTCAACGGCTCCCGGGCCAATAGGCCGCGTTTGATCCGCGTAGGCGCTAATCAGCGCGTGCTCACAAAGCAGGTTGATGACGCGGGGAATGCCCCGGGAGAACCGGTGGATGGACTGAATGGCCTGCTCCGTGAAAATGGGGCCGCCACCGTCACTACCCGCAATTTTCAGCCGCCCCGCCACGTAGCCCTCCGTCTCCTCGATGGTGAGCGGATGGGTCTTGCACCGCAGCGTGATGCGCTGGCGCAACTGCCGAAGCTCCGGCTGCCGGAGTTTCAACTCCAGTTCGGGCTGGCCGGAAAGGACGATCTGTAGCAATTTCTCGGTGTAAGTTTCAAGATTCGTCAGCAGGCGAATCTCTTCCAAAAGCTGCGGCGAAAGGTTCTGGGCCTCATCCACGATCAAGATCGCTGTTTCACCGGCCCGATACCGCTCCAACAGCCACTGGTTCAGCTTCATCAGGACCTGGCTCTTCTGGCGCGTTTCGCAGGGTATGCCAAAGTCCGCCATCATGAAATCGAAGAACTGCGGTACGTTCAATCTCGGATTGAAGATAAAAGCCGTCGGCAAGCCCTCGTTGTGAAGCCACTCCAGGAGCTTATTAATCAGCATGGTTTTGCCGGTACCGACCTCACCCGTCAGCAAAACGAAGCCCTTTCGCTTCTGAATGCCGTAAGTCAATGCCGAAAGGGCTTCTTCCGTGTGCTGGGTTGTAAAAAGATAACGCGGATCGGGATTGACATTAAACGGGTTATCCCGCAGTCCGAAGAATTTTTTATACATGATCCCACTATGGACAAACTTTTAAGCCCGTCCGGCCCCTGCCAGCTCTTTGGTCTCAGGCTTCTTTTCGACCCCACGCTTCCCGTTGCGACTGCCGTTTTCAAGGGAGATTTCCGGCACCAATGCCAACGTCGGCAACGCCAGGAAAAACTCAATGTCACGCTCGTCACGAAGTGCCTTGTCGCCCATTTCAACCATTAAAGCGATGCCTAAACCCAGCGCCAGCCCCGCGGCCAGCCCGCCACCGGCAAACAGCCAGTAGTTGGGAAATGAGGGATTTTCAGGCAGACTTGCGGCGTCCAGCACCTGGAACTGCTCACCTTCCTGGCGTTGTTCCAGGCTTGTGGACATGGCGGATTCCTGGGTCTTGGTAAGCAGGGAATCATAAAAATCCAGAGCCGTCTGGTAACCTCTTATGATGTCCTTGTATTGCTGTTCCACGTCAGGACTCATCTGCAACCGGGACTGATAAACTCCAATCTGCTGCCTCAACCGGGCTTCTTCCCGGGTGCCGGCCCGGATCGTGTCTTCGATACCGAAGAGTTGGCTCCGGAGCTTCTGGATCTCCGGGGGCTCGAGCCGGGCCAAGACAGCTTTTTGCTTCGAGAGGGGTCGTTTTGACTGCGCGGCCTGTTGCTGAGCAATCTGCTTCTTCAATTCAGCAATATCGTGCTTGGTCTTGATGACGTCCGGATAACTATCCGTATACCGGCCCTGTAGAACGGCCAGGTAATCTTGAAGCTTGGCCAATTGCGCCTGCAAAGTTTCAGGACTGCTGCCCCCTTCCGTCTGGTAAGCCTTCCACGCCTGCAACTGTGTATCTAGCATCGATTCGATGTAAGTCTTGTCCTCCTGCGCCCGGTCAATGGACTCCCGGACGGCTTGAAGCTGGGAGGTCACGGTTGAGAGGATGGCTGCGTTGCTCCTCTCCTGATCCGGCAACGACCCGAAATTTTGGCGTTGAAAGGCGGCGAGCTTCGCATCTTGATCGTCCAGCTTCTTCTTGGCATCGTCCAGTTGCGTTTGCAGGAAACTGGTGGTTCCTTCGGCTTGGGATTCCCGTTCGCGAATGTTCTCCTCGACAAACATGGAGGTCAGCTCGGCGCAAACCTGCTGAGCGAGTTTTGGCGTCTTGGCCGTGAAACTGATGCGGAATCCGGGAACGGTCTCCTTGTTTGGATTTGTGTCCTGAGGTTTTTTGGAGAACTCCACAGGAACAACCAAGATGTCCTTGCGCATTCCCTCGACAACGTCCTCAATGGATTTGCTTTTGAGGTCGCTCTTATAGAGGCCGTAACGCTCGATGATGGGTTGAAGCCTCGTCCGGCTGAGGATCTGTTCCTCCATCGTCGCGAGCCGCGCCGTCAAGTCATCCCCCACCACTGGCGGCACAAACCGTTCCGGAACCTTTGGTTCCTCAATGAGGATCAAGCTCGTTGAAGTATATTTCGGAGTCAACGCCAGAGCGATGATGAAACCCACCAGGGGTCCAAGGAGCGTCGGCAGCAGGATCATCCATCGCCGCCGCTTCAAAAGAGCTTTGTAATCATCTAAATTCTGTTCGCGTCCTATCAACATAATCTACCTCTCGTTTAACCTGTTTCTTGCCGGCGCAAGGCTTCAGATGCCGATCGGATTGGGAAAGAAACTCAACCCGATTCCGAAAATATTCAAAGCCGGCGCGCGCCCGCAGACCAGAGCGGTACACAGGCCGGTGTTCGAGTTCTGGAACTGCAGCTCGTAACCCAGATGGACGGACATGTGGCGTCCTATTGGCCGGGTTAGCAGCGCGCTGGCAAAAGTGTAGTCAAATTTTGTCCCAAAGGGAGCAAGCGTATTGGGTAGCGCTGAATTCTGCGCGAAACCAACACTGAGATCCCCGTCCCACTTTGAAGTAATCCGGTAATTGGTGAACAACGAAAGGATGTCGGCGGCGGTCCCGGAAATGACACCTGATCCCGGTTCAACAAAGCGCATGGCCGAGATTCCGAACGCCCCCCTGTGAATCGCGTAGGTAAGGGATACCATCCCTGTCGCCACGGCATGATTGACTGACCCCGCCGCTGATTGGATCCTGACAAACTCCGGGCCGGCGAAGGCTTGGAAAGCAAGCTTCCCGGTCACCTTCCGCCCATAAGAGATCCCCACCAGTTGGGTGTGCAGCGAGTTGGGCAATCCCGGGTAAAAGATGAGCGAATAAGTATAAAAGAGACCAACCGTATCCTTCGCGCTGAGCGCCTGATTGAAACCCAACTGCCCGACGGCGTCGTTAACGTTCAGGAAGCCGCTTTGTGAAAAATGCAGGTAGCCGAACGCGCCCATCGCCGTGATCGAGGATGTTGGAGAGAGACTATAGGTGGCTTGGGCAGCCACGGTGTTGCTGAACTGGGCGAAAATACCAGTCAGGATGCTGGTCTGCGGCGCGACCAACGGGTTCATTTGCCCCAGGCTGGACCCTAACCCCAAGGATGCTGCAGGGTTCTGCCCAAAGCCCCCAATGACCCCCAGGCCTACAAACCCGAAGCTCGCTTCAGGAACCGCCGACATCGAGTCACTCAGCTCCAGTTGCCATCTCTGTGCTTGTAAAACGTCGGAAAAATCAGCCATCTGGAAGTAGGTATCCAGAGAGGACCGCTTATTGTAAATCAGTCCTCCGCCCTGGTAGGTTGCGGAAAGTACATTCTTCTTGCCGATCGCCTCCAAGGCGACGCTTGCCATCGGGATGGTGGTGGTTTCATAGTCGACCAAGCCAGGTTCAACAATGGTGCTCGTGTCGCCCACCTCGCCAATAGTAAAAGCGGGCATAATATAGCTGCGGCCTTCCGCAACGGTACCCAACCCGAGCAAGTCCATGCCGGTAAGAGGGTGATTGTCCGGCAACATTTGAGGGGTCGAGTTTTCGGGCACGCCGGAGGCGGTGGAGGTTGGCCCCGAAGAGGTTCCAGTATTGGAACTGGCAGGTGGCCCGCTTTGCTGAGACGTGGATCCTTGGCTCGAAGTGTCCTGCGCCCTCACTCTCGCGGCAGCCAGGAAAAGAACAATCACCATCAAGCAAGGCTTTAGCCATTTTCGCATAGCAATTCCTTATGGAACGATGATTGTGTCCCCAGGCTTTAATTCGACGTTCTCTTGCATGTTCAGCCCCTTAATGACCTGTTTGTAGTTGAATGGAAGCTTGACCTGCTGTCCGTTTTGATCTCGCAAGATATAAATTTTCTTGGAATTTGCAAACTGGGTCAACCCGCCCGACGCAGAGATTGCCTGGAGAGCGCTCATGCCAGGGAGCAGCGGAAACACCCCGCCGTGCTCCACCTCACCGACGATATAGTAGCGCTGGCTGTTAATTCCCGAAACGACCACGGTGACCTGTGGGTCGGAAATGAATTTCTTGAGCTTCTCCGTGATCGATGACGCGAGTTGAGAGGCCGTCATGCCGGAGGCCTGAACATCGTTGACAAGCGGCAAGGAAATCTTGCCGTCCGGCCTTACAGGAAGAGCCTTAGAAGAAATGTCCGGTTCCTTCCACACGCTTATGTCTAAAACGTCACCCGGGTTGATTACATAGTCGGGGCCTGCCACAATGGACTTCTGGGTTTGCCCGTCCGATACGGGCACGGAGGCTGGCTGCTTTTTCTTCTTATGCCGGGCGGCGGCAGGAAGCGCCAGCAGTAGAGTCAGAACCAGGAAGGTTCCGCTCATCAACGCCTTTTTTTTCATGGTCTTTCGGGCCTCCATTGCAAAATGATATCACTGACTGTTATCCTCAAGGCCAATTTGTTTGAGCTTGTATAACAAGGCCTTATAACTGATTTGAAGCTCTTGCGCAGCCCTCTTTCTGTTCCACCTTGTTCGTGTTAAGACTTTCAGAATTAATTCCCGCTCCGCCTGCCTTGACGCTGCCTTTGCAGTCTCTTTCAGGGAATGTCCCCCGTTTCCAGTCCACGTTCCCGTCGATTCCCGCAAGGCAATCCCGGTCAGGTCACCCAAGGCCATCCTTTCATCTCCGGTAGCAACCAATTTTCGAACCGCGTTCTCCAGCTCTCTAACGTTGCCGGGCCATGAGTACGCTTGGAACTGCAAAAGTCCGTCCGGACTCAACTGGGGTTTGGAATGCCCAAAGGCTCCGGAATATTTGGAGATAAAAAACTCGAGTAACACGGGAATATCCTCCCGGCGTCGCCGCAGAGGGGGCAATCGGAGACAAACCCCGCTGATCCGGTAGTATAATTCGTCACGAAAACGCCCCGCTCGCATCTCCTCTTCCAGGTTCTGACAGGTTGTGGAAATAAATCCATAGGCTTTCCTTGCTCCCGAGCCCCGCGCATCCAGGAGCGAGAGCATTTCCAGAAGACGGCTCTGGCAGGCCACGTCGAGGTCCCCGATTTCATCCAGGAGTACCGTACCGGAGCCGTTATTCCCGATTCCGATACTATCTCCCGGTTCGGATCGCATAAGGTGGTCAAGCTCTTCCAGCGTCAGGCCGGAGCAACGAACCTTCAGAAAAGGACCATGCCGCCGAGTGGAGGTCCGATGAATTTGCATGGCCAGAACCTCCTTGCCTGTCCCGGTTTCGCCTGCCAATAAAACCGGAATGTCCGTGGGGGCAATATCAGCAATGACCGCTTCTATAGCACGCATGGATGGACTGGCAAACTGTGCTACTTGCTCATCAATTATACCAGTTCCAGCAGCATTCAAACCATCGGCATTTCTTGATGATATCTTTATAAACATATTGAACCAAATGGAATCCGAGGGTTTTCCTTTTTGCCTGAAAACACATTAGGCAGACCCCAACCCAAGAGAGCACGGCATGGGCCAATCTCTTCGAAGCTTAAGCCGCTCAATCCCAAACCTGAATAAGGTACCCATTTACAGTAGTATACTATGTAACGTCCAGTTCTTAATTGTCCCGGATGGGGTAAGATGTGGGTAATCGCTTCCATAAAGTGGAAATTATGTTCTCTTTCGTGCCCCAACCTTTCAGACAATTTAGATGGCCTTATGGCCCGGCGAGGATTCGAGTTTTTAGCGCTTTGGGGGGACAAAAACCTATCGGAGTGGCCTCCAAGTGGTTCATTCACAAAGCGGGAATGTGGAAGTAGAATAAGGACGTGTGGGTTTGGAGTGGAGACTTCAGTCTTGCCTCTACTGTTGATTGGAAGGCTGTTTGCAATGACCTAAGTAGGGTCAGGTTTTAGAGCTAGCTTTAACCCACGGGATTATTGAATGGCAAGCAACTCGCAGCAGTCTGTCATGGTTGAGGCGGAAGCTGGCGCCTCCAGAAGCCTTCCCTGGGTCTTTAAGGGCGTGGTTCTGTTGGCCTTCCTGGTTTATCTTTATTCCACGGTCGTCCCCCACCTGATCTGGCAATGGTGGAACGACCCGAACTTTTCACACGGTTTCTTCGTCCCGGCTTTCTCTGCCTATCTCATCTGGAAGCAGCGCAAGCGGCTCGCAGGAATACCGGTAAACCCTTCTTGGATTGGGCTTTTAGTTGTCTTCTTCTCGTTGTGCCTTCTGACCTTTGGAATTCTTGGGGCTGAACTCTTCACCCAGCGGTCGTCCCTGGTCTTTCTTATCGCCGGGTTGGTGGTCACGTTCCTGGGCTGGGATTACTTCCGCGCTGTCTTTTTCCCTTGGGCGTTCCTTTTCCTGATGATCCCTATTCCTGTGATTATCCTGAATCAGATCACCTTACCGCTGCAGTTTTTGGCCTCACGCATGGCGAGCTCCATGCTGGCTTTTCTCAACGTTCCGGTGCTGAGGGATGGGAATGTCATCCATCTTCCGGATATGTCTTTGCAGGTGGTAGAAGCCTGCAGCGGAATCCGGTCATTGGTTTCCTTGGGTACTCTGGCGATCATTTATGGCTATTTGCTCGAATCCAGCATCGTCATTCGTCTGATTCTGGTGGCCGCCTCGGTTCCCATCGCGGTGGTGGCGAACGGCTTGAGGATTATGGGAACGGGCCTTACGGGTTTATACTGGAACCCGGATAAGGCGCAAGGCTTTTTTCATGAATTTTCGGGGTGGGTCATCTTCATCGTCTCGCTGGCGGCGCTGTTCCTTTTACACGGTCTTCTTCGGATCATTGCCCGGCGGTTGCGGAGGTCACATTCGTGAATTCCAAGACTAAATCGTGGCTCTGCTTTTTGGCGGTGGCCGCTCTCTTTTTAATGGCTTCCATTTTCATCCATGACCACACCCACGCCGAGGAATTGCCACCCCACGATAACTTGGCTGCTTTTCCCGCTCAGCTTGGCGGATGGACAGGCACCGATGTGACCATTCCAGATGACGCCCGCCAGGTCTTGGGACCGGGCGATTTTCTCGAGCGGGTCTACGCGAACCCTTCGGCGGGGGGCGAGGTCGATTTGTTCCTCGCATATTTCCCAAGCCAACGCAGCGGAGACACCATCCACTCTCCAAAAAATTGTCTGCCGGGAGCAGGATGGACACCGGCCCAGTCCAATGTGATCCACATCCCGTGGGGAAACGGTAAACAGATCGTGGCCAATCGCTACATTCTAACCAAGGGACTTGACCGGGAAGTTGTTCTGTACTGGTACCAGTCCCACGGTCGCGCAGTGGCCAGCGAATATTGGGCGAAGTATTATCTGATCGAGGATGCCATCCGGCTGAACCGTACGGATGGGGCTCTGGTCCGGGTCATTACGCCGTTAGCTTATCAGGAACCCATCCCGGACGGAGTATCAAGGGCGGTAGGTTTTGCCCAAGAAGTTCTGCCGCTTCTTAAGAACTATATTCCGCGTTAAGCTTGGGGTGGTCTGCGAAGTGTCAGATTCTACCGCAGGACAGAGGACGAACGATGGGTCGTATTGCGATCGATAAGATTCGCGGAGGGAACCATATGAGGCGCACACGGGGTATCTTCAAAAAGGCTATCATCATTCTGATTGCGGCGAGCTGTGTAGCTTGTTCCAGGGATCCGAATGTCCGCAAGCAGAATTACTACCGGAGCGGGCTCAAATACTTCCAAAAGGGCGAATATCGCGCGGCCGACATTGAATTTGCCAATGCCATCCGTATCGATCCTAAATACGCCGCGGCTCACTATGAACTTGCCAAATGTAACCTCAAGCTGGGCATTTGGTCGACCGCATATCAGGAACTGACGCGAACTGCGGATCTTGACCCCAGCAATATGCAAGCCCGCCTGGATTTGGGAAATCTACTGCTCGCGGCGCGCCAATTCAAACGCGCTGAGGAGGAAGCCCAGACGGTGCTGAAGAAGGAGCCGAATAACGTCGGCGGACACATCCTGCTGGCCAATTCGGATGCGGGACTTTCCAACATCGAAGGCTCACTGCAACAGATGCAGGGTGCAATCCAGCTCGCGCCCACCCGCCCGCAGTCATACCTGAATATGGCTCTCCTTCAGTTGGACGCCAAACAAACTACTCAAGCCGAAGAAAGTTTCAAAAAGGCAATTGAGCTCGATCCAAAGTCGGTTTCTGCGATTCTGGCGCTCGGCAATTTCTACATGAGCCAGAAACGCTGGACCGATGCCGAACAGCAGTTCCAGAAAGCCATCAGCCTGTCGCCCAAGGCGGCAGTGCCACGGGTGGCGCTCGCCAAACTTTACCTGATCCAGGGGCAGAGGGACAAAGCGGACCAGGTGATGATTGATGCGAAAAAGGCATTGGCGGGCCAGCACGGAGACAACCGGCTGCTCGGGGACTACTATTTCGTTACCGGAAACATGGACAAGGCCTTGAACGAGTATGGTTCAGAATTTAAGGACCACCCCAAAGACCAGGGAATAAAAAAGAACTATGCTCAATTGCTGTTGCTTCACGGAGACGTCGATCCGTCCCAGAAGCTCGTGGATGAAATCCTGAAAGATCACCCCAAGGATGAGGCCGCTTTGATCCTGAAAGGCCAGATTCTGCTCCACAAAAACCAGGTGAATGATGCCATCCAGCCGCTTCAGACGGCTGTCACCGATGAGCCGGATAACCCCGCCGCCCACTATTTCCTTGGGGTGGCCTTTAACGCAAAGGGTGACATGGATCGGGCCCAAAGCGAATGGCAGAATGCCGCCCGCCTTCGCCCCACCATGCTAGAGGCCCAAGAGGCGCTGACCAGCATTGCAATTCGTAAAAACAATCCGGATCTTCTGAAGCAAACTTCTGAGAAGTTGATCCAATTGATGCCGAACTCCCCGAATGGTTATGTCCTGCACGCGGCGGCCCTGTTTACTCAACACAATATGGCGGGGGGTGAGGCAGACTTAAAAAAGGCCATTGAGGTCGCACCTGACAATCCACTCGGTTACACCCGGCTCGCCGGATACCGGGTCTCCCAGAAGAAATATCCCGAGGCTCAGCAGCTTTACGAAAAGGCGCTCAGTCTGAATCCGGGATATTTTGAAGCTCTGGATGGCTTGGTGGGTCTCTATCTGCGGGAGAAGAAGTCGGCTCAGGCCATCGAAACGGTAAACGCTCAAATCGCCAAGAGTCCCAATAACGCCGCATTCTACTTCACCCAGGCCAAGCTCTACGCGGCGACGCATGACTTGCCGAAGGCCCTAGCGGCGGCGGCCAAGTCCGTGGATCTCGCCAAGAACAATTTCACGGCAGTGATGCTGCTGGCGGGCTTGCAATCCGCCTCGGGCGACCGCGCCAACGCCGCAGCAAACTATCAACACGCCATGCAATTGCAACCGAACAACCCCCAGCCCTATGTGCTCCTTGCTCAAACGCTGGATCAACAAGGTCAATGGCAAAAGGCGCAGGACCTCTATCAAAAGGCTCTGCAGGTTTCGCCCGACTACGCGCCGGCCGCCAACAACCTGGCTTACCTCTATCTCCAGCACAACATCAATACCAACGTGGCTCTTTCCCTGGCCCAAACCGCCCGGCGTGGCATGCCGGATTCACCGGCCGCAGCCGACACCTTGGGGTGGGCTTACTACCATCAAGGACTCTTCAAGCTTGCTGCTGGGCTCTTCGAAGAGGCTTCCAAGAAATCACCGAACGATCCCGATATCCATTATCACCTGGGGATGGCGGATCAGAAATTGGGGGATGAGGTGCGGGCTAGACAGGAACTCGAAAAGTCCCTCACACTCGATCCCAACTTCGCGGATGCCACCGCCGCCAAAGCAGCGCTGGCCACCATGCCTCGCGGGTAGTGCGGCGGCTATCGTTTTAGGTCCAGATTACTGCAGAATACCGGCCTTCTGGCATCGCGTTCTCACCCGGTTGCAGAGTTCGGGATGCAGCATGAGCCCGCCTAGTATTACTATGTTAAGTCGTTGGGCGCACCGTCAGGGCATGGCTTCAGCCATGCCGTTGGCGGTGGTCCCGAGATTCGGGCTTTAGCCCCTGAGGCCCTCAGCGACTAAAGCCGCTTCTCCTTCATCCAGGCATAAGTTGTGATACTATTTTCGAATTGAGATTTCCGGAGCGCCCGGATGGAGCGCGGCAGCGCCGTGCCATCCAAGGCAATGTGATTGAACTGAGAGGTTTTGTATGTCTGGCCATTCGAAGTGGGCGACGATCAAACACAAGAAGGGTGCGTTGGATGCCCGTCGCGGCAAAATCTTTACCAAGCTGATTAAGGAGATCACGGTGGCGGCGCGGATCAGCGGCGGTGATCCCGACTCCAATCCCCGCTTGCGCACGGCTATTCAAGCCGCCAAGGCTGAAAATATGCCGGCCGACAACATCAAGCGCGCTGTGCAAAAGGGCACGGGCGAATTGCCCGGCGCCACCTATGAGGAATCAACCTATGAGGCCTACGGTCCGGGCGGCGTAGCCATGATGGTAGAAGTGGCTACGGATAACAAGAACCGTACGATCTCAGAAATCCGCCATATTTTTACGAAGAACGGCGGGAACCTGGGTGAAAGTGGCTGCGTGGCCTGGATGTTTTCCAAGAAGGGCTACATCGTGGTTGAAAAGTCGAAGGTGGATGAGGAAAAGCTTCTGACCCTCATTACCGAAGCCGGCGCCGACGACATGAACGACGATGGCAGTAACTGGGAGATTTTTTGCGCGCCCAACAAGGTTCAGGAAGTGGTCGACGCCCTTAAAGCGGCGGGCGTTGAGCCGGATGTTGCGGAAATCTCCATGATCCCCCAGACCTACGTCAAGCTGTCCGGAAAAGGCGCTCAGCAGATGCTACGGCTCAGCGAGGAGCTGGAAGACCACGAGGACGTCCAGCACGTTTACTCCAATTTTGACATCGAAGAATCCGAACTTCACGCGCTTGCCGAAGCCAAATGAGCGCACTGCGCCGTCGTTGCGACCATTTGAAAATGGACGATTCTTCAAACTTCAGACGCAATTTTGTTCCAATCGGTTCTACCCCCCGCGGGCTGGTGAATTCTCATCGTTTCGCAGTCACATTCGTCTCTCTGGCCAGCCTTTTTCTACTTCTTCCGTTTCTTAACGCCGCCCAGAGGGGCGACGCCGGGGCCATCATCACTTATACAAAGGTGTTGAAAGGCAGCGTCCCCGAATACGAGAAGATCACGGTCGCCGCCGACGGTACGGGACAGTACGACGGCCGCAAACTCACGGATTCACCAAACCCCAGACCTTTCAAGCTTTCGCCGGACGTGGTTACCAAGCTGTTTGATCTCGCCGCCGGCCTGAAAGACTTCCAGAATGTCGATCTGGAGAGTCACAAGCATGTCGCCAACTTAGGCTGGAAGACGTTCGTCTACCGGAAGAGCAACGAGCAATTTCAATGTGAATTCAACTACACGCTGAATCGCAAGGCGCAGGAGTTGACCAATCTGTTCGAAGGCTTGGCCGCCGTGGAGCGCCATATGGCTGCGCTCGAATACTCGATGAAGTATGATCCTCTGGGGCTGCCCCGGGATCTCACCGAGATTCAAGCCGACCTGGAGCAGGGCGCTCTTACTGACCCGGAGTTGCTGGCTCCTGACTTGAAGAAAGTCATTCAGGATTCACACTACCTGCATATTGCCCAAGTCCGGGCGCAGCGTATTCTGGACCAGATACAAGATTAAGCCTAGCCGCTCGCAGCCCTTCCCTACCTCGAGTAGATCATAAATACTTCACCAGCTCATTCACCACGTTCTCGACTCCCGCATAAGGATCGCCCGGTCCTTCGAACTCCACAGAATAGATTCCCTTGAATCCAAGCTGGCGGGAAATGGCCACGCACTCGCCGAAATCGAACTGGGTTTCGTGGCCTTGAGCATCGAACGCCAATCCCTTGGCATGACACACGCTGATGGCAAGTGGAAAGAGCAGGCGCAGGCCGCGCATGCGGGTGGGCTCATCCAGAAAATTACCGAAGTCCGGCAACGACCGGAGATAGGGGCTGCCCACGCTCTTGATGAGTTTTACCAGCTTCTCCGGATCGCTATACCCGATCCCCGCATGATTCTCAATCAAGATAAAGACCCCTCGGGGCCGCCCGTAGGCCACGAGCTGGCGGTAAGATTCGATCGCCGGCGCAGGATTCTGCGGATTGAATTTCCCGGGATCGGCGCGGACCGAGCGAGCTCCCAGGGCGTGGGCAATATCAATCCATTTCTTGACGCCGGTGATGGCCGCATTCCGGATGGACGGGCTAGGGTCAGAAAGTCCTCCTTCTGTCCAAAGCTCATCAATGTCCACGGGAATGTTGACCAGCCGGGAACGGGCGCGGACGATCTGATTTCGAAGCTCGGTAAGATAGGCAGGCTGCGTGGAGGCAAAATGCGGAGCAACGAATTCCAGGTTGTGGACTTGGTAGCGATTGGCAATCATTCCCGGAAAATCGAGCAAAGCAAGCTGCTGGTTGGGAGGGATTGTACTCTTCGTCTCAGTCCTCCCGAAAAGACGGTGAAAACTCCAGGTGGAAATGCCAATGCGAGCCCGATGGTAGGGAGCGTAGTGATGGACCCTGCGGCGGCGGTGGGTTACGGCCACGAGCTCTGTTCCACCGGCAAATCCGGCCGTTGCGGCTTGGCCTAAACGAATCAGAAATTCCCTTCTTTTCATTCCGTGTCTCCCAGAGTGTCATCGAGCCGGTTTGGCCCGTTTCCTTGTTGAATAACAACCGCCGGATTGCAGAGGGATCGCCTTTCTCACGGTCTGTGCAGTCCGCAAAGCCCTCGTTCAGTTGCATCTCTGGGCACCGATGCAAAGAGTATGATCCTGCCCCGCGGCCAACTCTTCTCTCACGTTTCGTCTCTTTTTCGAGGAGTGCGGGGGGAAAGCTCCTTCAGTCTCTCCGCGAGTTCGGGAAGGCGGGAAAGATAAGCGTGAATCGCTTTGAATTGCTCGAATGGCCGGGCGGGTGTTCCCCAAACGACCATTCCTTTCTTAATGACCTTGCCGGGGAGAACTCCGGCCTGGCCTCCCACTTGAACATTGTCTTCGATGTGGGCACGTTCTCCGACGCCAACCTGGCCGGCAATGACCACGTAATCTCCGACCTGGGCGCTCCCGGCAATGCCCGTCTGCGCCACAATGATGCAATGCTTGCCGATGCGGACGTTGTGGGCGATTTGCACCAGATTGTCGATCTTGGTTCCTTCGCCAATCACCGTCTCGCCCAGCGAACCGCGGTCAATGGTAGTGTTCGAGCCCACCTCGACATCATCTTCGATCCGCACCTGTCCGATTTGCGGAAACTTTAGAAGGCGTCCCTGGTCGAACTCATAACCAAAGCCGTCGCCGCCCACCACCACGCCTGAATGCAGGATCACCCGGTTGCCAATACGAGCGCCCGGGTAAATCGTGACATTGGGATAGAGCCTGGAATCGGCGCCAATCTCCACGCCTTCGCCCACAAAACTTCCCGCCCCGATGGAAGTACCCTCGCCGATTTTCGCGCGCCTTTCGATGACGGCATTTGGACCCACGCTCGCGGCGGCGGCGACCTCCGCTTCCGGTGACACCACCGCGCTCCGGTGAATACCCGGTGGAATTGCAGCAGGCGGCTGAATCGCTGCGGCAACGCGAATCAAAGCGAGCTTGGGACGCGCTACGGCAAGGGTGGTGTGGCCGGCGACACGGTGCCCTTTTGGTACGAGGATGCAACCGGCCTTGCTACTCACAGCCTGAGCTAGACCTTGTTTCCCTTCCGCAAAGGAAATCTGATCGCCCGTGGCCCGGTCAAGCCCGGCGATTCCCCGGATCTCCGTCTCTCCGTCTCCATCGAGGACGCCCTCAACCAGTTTGGCAATTTCTTGGACTTTCATTCTGAACCTCGGCTAACGGGAATACAGCGGCGGCTCACCGGGTGGCCGGGTTTTCCAGCGCCGGTGAACCCAGAGCCATTGATCCGGGTAACGCCGCACGTATTCCTCGAGCCGCCGGGTAAAATTAGCCGTGTTCGCCCGGATTTCCTCTTCGGAGGTCTCACAGCGAATCCATTCTACGGAGTCAAAGCGGAGGCGGTATTTTCCAAGCTCACGGTCCCAGATGACCAACCCCAGCACCAAGGGCGCTCCGGTCTTCCGCGCAATTCGCGTGGGTCCCGTGGTGGTCGAGGCCGGCCGGCCAAAAAAGTCAACAAAGACGCCTTCGGAAACAAGCATGTTCTGGTCCATCAGGATGCCGACCGACTCTCCCTCCTTTAAAGCGCGAAGGACTTCACGCGCAAAATCCCGCTTCTCGATGGGCCTCCCGCCGCTTAAGCAGCGGAGCTGATTAATCAGCCCGTCGATAAGAGGATTATCCAATTGGCGGACCACGAACGTCACCGGATGGCCGTAAACGCCATGAGCGAAGGAGCCGAGCTCCCAGCACCCAAAATGCGCAGTCAGAAAGATCAGACCTTTGCCCTGTTCCTGCGCCCGCGCAAAATGCTCAAATCCATCGTAGATAATCAGATCCTCAATGTTGGCGCGGTTCAAACGCGGGAAATGGGCAAAGTCCGCGAGCATCCTGCCCAGATTCTGGAAGCAGGCAAAAAGCACCTTGCGGCGCTGGCGCGGGGACCACTCCGGGTAGGCAAGGTTAAGATTTTGCAGCCCCACGCGCCGCAACTTTGGCCAGACCCAATAACACAAGGCTGCCAGCATGGCACAGAGGAGCCGCGCAAGCCTTCTGGGCAAATGGCCCAATACTCCCAGCACAGTTCTGGCGGTAGCGTATTCGATCCAGTCCCGGAGCGCCGGTCGCGATTCATGCGGGCCTGAACTGGTCTGACTCTTACCGGGGGGTGAGTTCATTTGTGCAGTTGAACCCAATTTGTTTGCTCCACGATGTTGCTCGCATATGTTATCGCAACCGGTCAAGAGGATTGGCTGGAATCCGGCCGCGATTCCCGCCGTCCCAGGTTGGGAATTCCGGTTTGTGCGCGCCTGCGACGATGTTTGCGACGCTCATCCCGGTGCAAGGTGAAATCATTCTCCAATAGATTCCATCATATTCAAGGTCGAGCCCAACCGCCAACCCGACATAGGATTCTGGTAGCGGTACAGTTCGTTGTTGTTGTGGCGGTCCGCAACCGCAAACGGACTGTACCGCTACCAGGATTCTCACTGCCATCCCTGGGCGGCATTGGCGGGAAAGACTGCGGAGCTACGGCTGAGATAGGGTCAGGCGTAGTGTCCAGGAATTGGGCGGACCGTGTAGCGCCGCGCTACCGCCCTTGGGCCAAATCGCGTAACATGGATGATTCGCAGATCGCGGCCCGAATGCGCCGGACGCTCATACTGGGGAAAACCTCATGGATAAAATTCGAGTGCGCTTTGCGCCCTCGCCCACCGGCTTTTTGCATGTGGGTGGAGCGCGAACGGCGCTTTACAATTGGCTTTTCGCGCGCCGCCACCAGGGTGTTTTCATCCTGCGCATTGAGGATACAGACGTGGACCGCTCGAAACCCGAACTGGTGACGGCCATCATTGAAAGTCTGAATTGGCTGGGGCTGAACTGGGACGAAGGTCCATTTTTACAGTCGGATCGCCTGGACCGGTATCGCGGCGTGGCCCGTGACCTTGAGGTCTCGGGACATGCCTATTCCTGCTTCTGTACGCCCGAAGAGCTGCAAGCGCGGCGCGCCCAGGCTGAGGCGGAGCATCGCCCCGGGAAGTATGATGGGCGGTGCCGCTGGCTTTCCGAGGGCGACCGCCAGAGACTTCTGGTGCAAGGCTTGCGGCCGGCGCTCCGGTTCAAGGTGCCGGAGGGCGGCGGCACTGCCTTCGAGGACCAGGTTTTTGGCAGGATTGAGCTTGCGCATGATGAGTTGGAGGATTTTGTCCTGCTGCGTTCGGATGGCAATCCGACCTACCACCTGGGTGTGGTGGTGGACGATCTGGATATGCAGGTGACGCACGTGGTTCGGGGCGCCGACCACCTCTCGAATACGCCGAAGCAGATTTTGCTCTATCAGGCGCTCGGCGCTCCGGCGCCGGTGTTCGCTCACTTGCCGCTTATCCTCGGCCCAGACCGGCAGCGCCTCTCGAAGCGCCACGGAGCGACTGCTGTGGGCGCATATCGCCAGCAGGGAGTTTTGCCGGAAGCCTTGGTAAATTTTCTAGCTCTATTGGGTTGGACGCCGCCGGAGCAAAAGGAAATTCTGAGTGCGGAGGAGATGATCCGGACATTTGCGCTGGAAAACGTTTCAAAGTCAAATGCCGTTTTCGATTTTGAAAAACTCGCGTGGATGAATGCCGAATATCTCCGCAATTTGCCTGCGCCCCGGCTCCTTTCATTAGTTCGTGAAGAACTCGAAGCCGATTCTTTGTGGCGGACCGCGTTTGAGGCGGAGGAACGCGAGCAGTTCGTCCGCTCGGTGCAATTACTTCAGACGAGAGCCCGCAACTTGAAGGATTTTGCTGAGACCGGGCGCGCCTTCTTCAGCGATGAATTCTCCTTTGATCCGGCCGCCGTTCAAAAGTTCTGGAAAGACGCTGGATTGCCAGCCCTGCTTGCGGAGCTTGCCTCCAGGTTATCCCAATTGGACGCATTCACTCCTGCCAATACAGAGAAAAGCTTGCGTGCTTTGGCTGAAGAGAAGCAAGTGAAGGCAGGGTTGCTCATCAATGCTTGCCGGGTGGCGCTAACCGGGCAGGGTGTGGCGCCCAGCTTGTTTGAAGTAGTGGATGTGCTCGGCAAGGAGCGAGTGGTGAGCCGGTTGCTGCGCGCCGTTGAGCATTTGAACGCGGCTTCGATTCATTCTTAGCTCGCGTTCGCTCCGTCCCGCTCCCACCACGGCGCCGGGCTACCAGCCCCGGCAGGGGTCAACACTCGGGTTTCACGGTCAGGACGGCGTGAGCGATCAGATTTTTTCGAGTCTTTCGATGACCACCAGAGCCACGGCAACAATCGTGGCAATGATTTGAAGCGCGCGTTTAACGTTTTTGAAATTTGCCATAGCGCTCATTCTCCTAAGCGCAAAGACATTTGTTCCATCACGATTCCATTATAACTCTCAAGTGAAACAATTGTCAGTTCCACGCTTGCGGCCGCGAGATACATCCGTCCGCAGCATCGTGGCAACGAAAACCGCTTCTTTCCGGCGCTGCCGGGGTTGAAGAGCACGACCCCGCCAAGCCTTGCCAGGCAAGGTTGATGACTGTGGCCGAAAATGATCAGCCGAGTGGCTGCCTCGAATGATTGCAGAAAGGCTTGCTGCCTTGCAGAGGCGCCCGGCTTCAGCGAGGAGCTGCGCGCCCAAGCCTCTATCTCCGATTGTGCAGCGGGCAGGATGTGGAGCATTTCGATCCCCAATCCGCCGATGCTGCACGTGAGCGAAAGTGGCAACTCGAGTTCAGGGGAATCCACGTTCCCCTTTACGGCTCGAACCGGCGCGATCAATCTGAGCTCATCCAGGACTTCAGGCGAGCCAACATCGCCGGCATGGAGTATCTCCTCGACCCCGGCAAAGATTTGGCGCAGCGCCGGATCGAAGTAGCCGTGCGTGTCTGACACTACGCCAATCTTCGTGGTCGTTACCTCTTGTCTTCCCCGATCGCCGCCTATCATCTACTGGCATGGGCCGTTGATGTTTCTCCGTTTCCACCTTTTCCCTCATGGGTCATCGAGTCGAGCAATCTCTTGGACGTATCGCATTGGGGCTGGCTGGCGCGGCATGAGGCGATGCTCATTGCGCAGCCACACGTGCAAGGCTCCATGTTGGAGCGGAGCAGGACGCGATTCTTAACTTCCGGAGGCAACGCTTCAAGGGCGGAGTCTTGAAGCGAAGTGATACTGGAAGGAACGAACGTGGAACTTGTCCTTGGACAACCGGGGGATGGAGCCTGCAGTGGTGCCGGGGTCAAGCGGGGATGGGCCGGCCTCATGCCCCACACCAATGCCGCGAGCAGGATCAGGGTGACGGCGACGAAGCCAATGGCCGAGCGGCTTGGACCGGCGGAGGGCGAAATCGGCATCGGGTTAATCTGTTTGGGCAGCCCGAAGCTCGCGGAAGACAGCCGGATTCTGCGGTTTCAAGGGCATGTTCGCAGGAACCACCTTAATGGTCAAAGCCAAAGGGACGCGAGATGGAGCAAAGCAGGCGCGATCATTACAGGCCTGATAATTGAGGGTTCCCTTCATTACATAAACTCCCGGGGCGATCCCGGCTGGAATTTTCAGAACCAAGCCGATCAGGAATTTGCCCTGATAAACCGAAAGGGGATCGTTCGAAAAGGAAAATTTTTGCGGCTTGCCTGCAGGGTACATGGTCTTTTCCACGGCGGCAGCATGGCCGTTTTCGAACTTGACTTCGGTTGGAATGAGGTAATCGAAAGAAGGTTTGTGAGCGTTAATGTGGTAGCCGGCGGCAACGTTCGCCACAATGGCAGCCTTCTGCGATGAGCCGGAATGCGCGCCATCGGACGCCATCACAATCTGCGCATCCACCACCTGGAGTGGCCCCTGCGCCAAACCGGCCGGCGCAAAACATGTGAGCGCGCACACAATCCACGCGAAGATGACAGAAACCAGCCGTTTGGGGGTTTCGAATTTTGACAGTGCGAACATAGGATTCGGCTATCCGCTTTGCCCGTTCGATGCTCGAAGTAAAATCAGAGGGGGAAGAATACAACCGCTAAATTTTGTTCTTTTGCATTTTGGCAAGCATGTCCCGGGCGATCTGCTTGCTCACGCCGCAACTACGGTCCTTGGTGCGGCAGTCCAGCAGGTTGTAGTTGCATCCGCAGGTGCAATTCTGCTTGGTCAGCATCTGTTTGTATTCGGCAATCTGTTCTGGAGTCAACTTGCTCAGGTCAACACCGGGAACTGGAGAGTTCACTTCTGCGGGCGTCTCCACATCAATGGAATCGGACCTTCCCTCGGTTTGGAAATCCTGCACTTCTTGCCCCGGCTTGGCGGCCAAAAGCACCCTGATTTCCTGCTCGAAGCGGGAGGCATCCACCGCCCCAGACACCTTGTCGTAAATGCGTCCATCGCGCCCAATCAGAAAGGTGGTGGGCAAACCGATGATGCCGCCGTAAAGCTCGCCCAGCCGGTCATTGCCCATAGCCACCGTATAGTTCAAGTGGAACTGCTCGTAGAACTCGTGAACCGGCTGCACGTCATCGTCCATCGAGATGCCGAGGATTCGAAAGCCTTGATCGCGGTAACGATCCTGCAATTTGACGAAACCCGGAATTTCCATTCGGCAGGGCCCGCACCAGGTTGCCCAGAAATCAAGCAGCAGCACTTCACCCCGGTAATCCGATAGCTTGACTGTCTGGCCCGAAAGGTCTGTCACGGTAAACCCAGGGGCCGCAGGGTAGTTTCCTGCAGCCGGCCGCGTGTTCGCCGTAACCGGCGCGATCCAATAACGGTTGGCGTAGTAAAGGCCGACTACAACCGCGAAAATCACGGCAATAATCACCACGGCCTTCTTGTTGCTGGACATCCGGTAGGGGGGTTGCGGAGTCTTCGGTTCATTTTCTGGTAGCCCGGGTAACACCTCATGCGTTGCCATCTCTTTATTCTCCTTGGGAAACCCCGCCAAACAGATGCGACGTAACCCCTGCGGCGCGTCTGAAACGCGCATCCAAATCCAGCTTACGCCCGCTTGGCCTCTTGCATCATTCGTTCGGCCGGCCGCCGGTTCTTTTGACTCCGGTAAGCTTTGGCATAAATAACCCCCGCTGCAATCATCGCAAGAATTGCGATGAATTGCGAGGTCGAAAGCAGATGATTGAACACAAATCCCCGGTCGGGGTCGCCCCGCAAAAATTCCAGGAAGAACCGGGCCACGGCATAAAGGGTAAGATAAAGCAGAAAGATCTGGCCATCGCGAGTCTTCCGTCGAAACTGCCAGAGTAGGATAGCAAAAATGATCAAAGTGGCGGCCGATTCAAAAAGTTGGACGGGATAAACCTTCACTCCCAGCGGAACGCCCCCGATCTGATGGGCATAGGCGTTCGTGAAGACCACTCCGAGTGGAGACGACGTAACCTTGCCGTAGTCATCACCCGCGGAGAAGCAGCCGAGCCGCCCGATGCTTTGTCCCAGAGCGATGGCCGGAGCGTAGACATCGAAGACCTTCAGCACGGGCATCTTATGCTTGCGGGTGTACCACCAGGAGTAAAGAACGGCAGCAATGAAGCCACCGTAAAACACCCCTCCTGCCTGCAAAGTGGCCAGGCTGAAGATCTTGCCGAAAGTATTGAAATCCCTATAGTCGGAAATGACCATCAGCACTTTGGCTCCCACCAGAGCCACCAGGATGATCCAGGTGCTGAAGTCGATCAGCAGGTTCGCGTCCAATCCTTCGCGGCGCCCCAGCTTCACGACGGTCACCAACGCAGCGATCAACGCCAGAGCTAGCAGGAAGCCGTAAGTCGGAAGGTCGAAGGAGCCGATTCTGAGGAGCACCGGATGCATAGGTTTTTATATTCTACGGGCGAGCCGCCGCGGCTGGCGGTCACGAAATCCGCCCCTACAGTGTGAAGCGATTCAGGAAGCCAAGGTAGCCTGAAAGAATCGTGAATTTATTCAGCGCGATTAAGGCGCCGATGACGATCAAGAGTACTCCCGACGCCACTTCCACCGCGTGCAAGTGTTTGCGGAAGCGCCCGTAAAACTTCAGAAATTGGCTCAATCCCAGGCTGGTTGCCAGAAAAGGAATGGCCAGCCCCGCCGAATAGATGGCCAAAAGAAACATCCCTTGGAAGACGGTCTGGCGAGTTGCGGCGAGCGCCAGAATGCCAGCCAGAATCGGCCCGATGCAGGGTGTCCAACCGAAAGCGAAAGCAAACCCCAGGAGAAAGGCGCCCAGCAATCCCCGCTTGGGCGCTTCAGTATGAATCCGGGCATCCCGGTAAAGGAATGGAATTTTAATGAGACCCGTCAGGTGAAGACCGAAGACAATGATGATGACGCCAGCGATGATATTGAAGACCGTTCGCCTGGAAAGCAGAAAGTTGCCAACAAATGTGGCGGAAGCTCCGAGCGAGATGAAAACGATGGAAAAGCCGATCACAAAGGCGAAGGAATTGCGCGAATGATGCGTTGGACCAGGGCCGCGTCTCCTCCGCCTTTCAACTCCTCCATGGAAACCCCGGACAGCATGGAAATGTAGCCTGGGATCAATGGGAGGACGCACGGCGAGAGGAATGAAACCACTCCAGCAATAAAGGCGATCGGAATGCTCAATTGGTGGCTCATAGATGGCTTAATGCGTGCCGAATACTCACGCTTTCTTTGATGCAGGACCGGAACCGGAGGTTCTGCTGGAACTTACGCATAGCTCGTCATGACGGGAGGCACCCCAATGAGGGGGAACTGGATAATCCCCGGCTCGCAATTCTGCCGTCTCCACATCCAACTCCCGGCTCGTTTTGATATTTTTTAACATCTCTTGATGTCTATTCTGCCTTCGCCTTTCGCCACCAGGATCCATAACCTAATTTTGACGGATCGCTTGTTCTGCTTCGCATTCCCTGACAATTTTTGTCATCGTTGGCATTGACCACATTTGATCACTCGGGACACGGTGTCCGTTCCTCATCCAGGTCAAGCTGGAAGTGCTTTCCCGACCCATCCCCGCGTACACGAGAATGTTAAATTCCGGTTCGTTTGGCAAAAACGAACCGGAGTCGATCCTTTGTTTTCAACAACTTCTCCGCTTCGTTTTGTTATTTTTAACGTCTCTTTCGTCTGTTCACTACCGTCCCCGTAGCGCCAGCCCCGACCACGGATAAGCAAATTCTCGCTTGATGCTCCCACTTCAATCCCTGAATACCCATTTTCGAAAAACCGTGGTGGCGCAGTTTGGTGTAGGGCCGACGCCCTTGGTCATCCGAGGGCGGGCACAGGGTCCACCCTCTAAACCAAATGGTACCGGCCGCAGGAAAACCGGCAGCGGCGCAATTTGGTTACTGCAGCGGCGTCCATCACCGCCGACCTTGAATTCTCAACGATTTCCGCCGTTCACACAGCAGCGCAACAGTGAATCCGTACCACGACCGGAAAAGCCGGTAAATTGCCAGCCTGACTTTCCCAGTCTATCATAGCCATACAGCCATACGCTGGGTAGTGTCTCAGTTTGTTTGCTGTAGCGGCGCTCTATGAGCGCCGAACTTGGGTCCTCAACGCTTTCCGGCGTTCATAGAGCGCCGCTACAGCAGACTGCGACACAGCAATAAGCTGGGCAGGATGAGTCTGCCGGCAAGCTTGCCCGGAAGCCATCCCATTCGTCCCGGCATCGGCTTACGGTTTGCTCGAAGCACTTTCAAAATCCATCCGGGTCCGGCTGTCCAAGAGCCGTCCCGAAGACAAGAGGAATTCATTGTTGCGAGCCATCATTTTTGATTTTGACGGCATCATTGTGGATAGCGAACCACTTATCATGCAGCTTACGAAGGAGATGGCCGCACAGCAGGGCTGGTTGCTGAGCGAAGAAGAATACTACCGGGATTACCTGGCATTGGACGACCGTGCCATTATCGAACAGCTCTACCGCACGCATGGGCTTGGATGCGACACACGCCGACGGGACGAGTTGGTGGAATGGAAGGCCCGGACCTATATGGAGACCATCCGCGAGGGGTTGCCGCCGATGCCGGGAGCCGTGGACTTTGTGCGGAAGGCGGCAGAGCGTTATCCGCTCGCCATCGCCAGCGGCAGCATGCGGCACGAGATTGAATACCTGCTCGGCAAGCTGGGCTTGCGTGAAGCATTTGGGGTTATCGCCAGCGCCGAGGACACGGAGAGGTCGAAGCCCGATCCGCAAATTTACATTTGTGCTCTCGAACGCCTTCGCCAGCTTCCCGGTCTTAGCAGCGGCTTGCTCCATGCGGACGAATGCGTGGCCATAGAAGACGCTCCGGCCGGGGTTCGGGCCGCCCACGCCGCCGGAATGAAATGTATCGCCATCACCCACAGCCGTCCGTCCGGCGATCTGCTCCACGCCGATGCTTTGTTCCATACTTTTCCGGAAATAGATCTGGATTCGCTGGGAAAGTTGGCTTTCGGCAGGGACTCAGTTTGATGTTTTCTGACTTTGATCGTTGGCGTCATCCCCGCGAAAGCGGGGATCCATGCCTGAGACGAGCCTTTTTTCCGTACGAGTTCAGAATACCACTCCGGTTTGCGGACTGGATTCCCGCTTTCGCGGGAATGACGGTAAAGGAACAGACTGATAAAGAATCGCCAAACTGAGTCACTACCGGCTTTTGACAGAGCCCTTTAGCCAATTCTGAAAAGCAGACGGCCAGGATCAATCTGAGGGCAGCGCGCCGCAGAGCCAGGCATTACTCGAAGCGCAAGGCTTCAATAGGATCGAGCAAAGCCGCCTTGCGCGCCGGATAAAAGCCAAAGAAAATACCCACCATTGCGGAAAACGTTAATGCAATCAACACCGAGCTGAGCGGCACCAGCGTGGGCCATTGAAGGGCCCGTCCCACCAGAGCGGCTGCGGCGATTCCCGCGAAGAGGCCGATCACGCCGCCAAACAGGCACATCACCACCGCCTCACTCAGGAATTGCAATTGCACATCCTGCTCCGTGGCGCCCACGGCCATGCGTACTCCGATCTCGCGGGTTCGCTCCGTGACTGACACCAACATGATGTTCATGATGCCAATGCCGCCCACCACCAGAGAAACGGAGGCGATCACCGCCAGCAGCGTGTTAAACGTACTGCGGGAACTCTCGCGAGCTTTGACAGTATCTTCCGGGCTGCGGATGTTGAAGTCATTGTCCTCGTCGGGGCGCAGCTTGTGGCGCTCGCGAAGAAGCTGGGTGATCTCCTCGCCGGCTTGGTGCACTACCTGATCCGAAACCGCCGAGCACATGATGTCCTTCAGCCACGGAATGCCAGCCACCTTCTGTTGCACCGTGGTATAGGGCATCAGGATCACGTCGTCCTGGTCATAGCCAAAGGGTGAAAGCCCTTTGGCTTGCAAGACTCCAATGACGTCGCAGGGCAGGTTGGCCACTCGAATGGTTTTGCCAATGGGATTCTCATTCCCAAAGAGGTTCGCCACCACGGTGGGCCCCACCAGGCAAACATCGGCTACTCTTGCCACGTCCTCATTCGAGAACGGAACGCCTTGCGCTACCGGGTAACTGCGAATTTCCAGGTATTCGGGCGAAACGCCGCGATAATGGGTGTTCCAGTTCTGATCCTTGTAAACCACCTGGACGCTGCCATCGACATGCGGAGAAACCAGCTTGATGAGCGGGATTTGTTGGCGGATGGCCTCGGCATCACCGAGTGTGAGTGACTTTGTTCCCCAATTCCCCGAGCGCGTGCCAAGCCGGGTACGGGTACCCGCCTCAATCCACACCAGATTATCGCCCAGGTTGTGGAGCTGCTCCTGGACTTGCGCCGAACCGCCTTCGCCAATCGCCACGACGCAGATCACCGCTGCCACGCCAATCACAATGCCGAGCATGGTGAGCGTTGAGCGAAGCTTATTTCTGACCAACGCCCGCAATGCCACACGAAGAGTGGCCGAATAATCCATTCTCGATGCTCCGAGCATCCTTTAACCAATTATGACACTACTGGCAGGTCGGATTGAAGGCAAAGGCAGAGCTTTTCGCGGTTTCTGTCCGATTCGAACGGCGATCCCGGTTCAGGGGGCTATTGCACCGTTAGAGTCAACGTCACATTGTGGCTGAGATTGGCAGTCCCAGGATTCACCGTGCCCGTGACCTTCAGTGAATAAGTGCCGGCAGGAGTGGTTGGACCGCCGCTGCCACTGCCCCCACTGCCTCCGCACGCTGCTATGATAAGAGCTATCAGCGCCAGCAAGCCGAGCGTGGCAAGTTGCGGGGCCAGACGGTGAGTTGTCCGGTCCGCCGGTCGAGGCGCCAACCTGCTGGCGAAGGCGGCGAGAGCCAGAATGCCGAACAGGGTCAGCATCATCTTCCCGAGGGGCCAGGGTCGGGTTGGGCGCATCCCCGGGGAGATCAGCGCGCCTACCGAAGTCGCAACCTTCACGGTCACGGTGGCCGAGGTGGTTCCGCTCGGCGTGAAGGAGCTAGGAGAGACCGTGCAGGTGGAAGCCAGCGGCGCCCCGGTGCAGCCAAGTTGGACTAGCTGGTTCAGCCCGCCGAGGGGACTGAAGGCCAATGTGTAAGTTGCCGTGCCGCCGGGAGCAACGCTCGCCGAAGTAGAAGAAGTTCCAGCGGAAAGCGTGAAGTCTTCTCCTTGGCCGGTGAGTGCCACGGTTTGAGCGCCCGCGCCGGCGTTGTCTATGATTGTAATCACGCCGGAGCGCGTGCCCCCTGCGGTAGGCGCAAAGATGACGGAAATGGAGCAGTTGGCATTGATGGCCAGTCCCAGGCCGCAACTGTTGAGCTGTTTAAAGTCACCGGTGATGCCGATGCTCTTGAGGGTCAGCGCCTGATTGCCAGTGTTGGTGAGCTTCACCGTTTGGGCTGCGCTTTGCGTCCCGGTTATCTGGCCTGTAAAGCTCAGAGATACGGGCGAGAGACCGACGGCCGGGGCAGTGCCAATACCAGTGAGCGCCACGGCTTGAGGACTGCCGGGGGCGTTGTCCGTGATGGTCAGCGTGCCGTTAATGGTCCCCGAAGTTGCCGGCGTGAAAGTCACCAATATCTGGCAGTGGGCGCCCGTGACTAAGGGGGCACTCGCCGTGCAAGTAGTTCCTGTGGCTAATGCAAAATTGGCGGTGACCGTGATGGCGGTGACGGTGAGCGGCGCCGTGCCATTGTTGGTCAGCGTCACCGGCTGCGCGGCGCTTGGGGCGTTCAGGGGCTGATCGCCGAAGCCGAGTCCGCCCGCCGACAATTCCACCGCGGGTTGAATGCCCGTGCCGCTTAGGCTGACGGTTTGAATGCTGCCGTTGGTTCCGCTGTTATTGTCGGTAACGGTGAGCGTGCCGGCGAGCGGACCGAGCTGCGTGGGCGCAAAGCTGACGCCAATGGCGCAATTGTTGCCCGCCCCGAGCGAACTGCCGCAATTGTTCGTCTGAATCGTGAAATTGGCGCTAATGGTGACGCTCGCGACTTGAAGCGCGGCCGTGCCCGTGTTGGAGAGCGTCACATTCTGCGCGGCGCTCGTGGCTCCGGCCAGTTGATTTCCAAAGCTCAAGCTGGTGGGAGAGAGTCCCGCCACCGGCGCAAGGCCGGTACCAGTGAGCGAAACCACCTGCGGGCCGGTGATCGAATTATCGGTAATCGTCACGGTCCCAATCCGGCTTCCCGGCGCCGTCGGCGTAAAGGTGACGCTGATCTGGCAAGCGGCCTCATTGGCCAGTGTGGTGCTGCAGGTGTTCACCTGGGAGAAATCTCCCGTCACCGCAATGCTGGGAACCGACAAGGCCACATTGCCAATACTGGTCAACACCAGCGGCATTGGCGGCTGGCCGGGCGTGCCCACATCCACTTGGCCAAAATTGGGAGACCCGGGGAAAACGCTGGCTGTGGCCCCACCCCAGAGGATGTCAACCTGGGGAGATGCCGGGGAACCCCCGCCTTGTGGCAGAAAGAGGTCAGTGATGCCGTCGGAGTTGAAGTCGGCCGCCCCAACCGGCAAATCGGTGTTGGCGAGGCTCAGGGAGATTGGGTTCCCGAACGTCCCGTCGCCGTTTCCGGCAAAAACCACAATTCCGCTGGCATCGCTTCCTGCCAAGTCCGTCTTCCCGTCACCTGTGAAATCCGCCGCTTGTGAGATAGTGGGCCCTTCGTTGAAGGGCGTGTTAACAGCCGGTTTGAACGTCCCGTCGCCATTTCCCAGAAATGCCGCGATTCCGTTCGGCTCACCCACGGCAATGTCGGTAATGCCGTCGCCGTTGAAATCACCCAATACGATGGAGGTTGCAAGACTGGGGACGCTGTAGGAAGCAGGAGGGGTCTTAAAAGTGCCATCCCCCTTGCTGATGTAAACCTGCACTTGCGGCCCCGCGGTGACGGCGAGATCGGCGTTTCCATCCCCGTTGAAGTCGGCTGAAGCTACCAGGGGGGTGTTGTTCGAACTCACGGGATACTGTGCGCCCGAGCTGAAGCTTCCGTCGCCGTTGCCCACGAAAATGTTCAAGAACTTGGTATTGTTACCGGGATTCGTGGTGGTTACTGCAAGATCGAGGGTTTTTGACTTTCCCTGGAAATATCCCGACGCAAAACTATTGAACACAAAGCTATAGATGGTGTCCACCGGAGAATGGAATGTACCATCACCATTGCCCAGGAAGACGCTGAAGTTGCTGTTACTGGTGTTCGCTAAGGCCACGTCCACTTTGCCGTCGCCGTTGAAGTCACCAACCAAAATGGCGACGGCACCCGCGGTTTCCAGTTGAGTGGAGACCGGCGACTGGAATGCACCCTTGCCCGTATTGAGTAGGACAGACAGTTGTCCGCGGCTGGGGTAGGTGCCACTTTGAGCAGCAACAAGGTCTGGATAGCCGTCCCCGTTCATGTCCGCCGCAAGAGCCGGCCCAATGCCAGAGGAAGGGTTAAGCGGTTGCGCCAGGACCGAAGCCAAAGGACCGCCTTCGCCCAAAAAGACCGAAACGGATGCGGAGGACGGGTTGGTGGCAACAACATCCAACTGGCCATCCCCGTTGACATCACCCGACGCAATGACGCTCCCTTGCCCAATTGCGGGACCCAATAGAGGCGGCTGGAATGTGCCGTCTCCGTTTCCGAAGAGCGTATCCACCGTATATGTGCTGTTCGTTGCAACGGCAAGGTCTATCTTGCCATCGCGGTTGAAATCCCCTGCCACAATCGAATTTGGTTCGCTTAAGGAAGTAGGAGTAGGACTGAGGAACGTGCCGTCTCCCTTTCCAAGCAGGACGTCAATCTGCGAGCTGTAATAATCCGCAGTGGCAATGTCGGCCTTTCCGTCGCCATTGAAATCACTAACAATCACTTCAAACGGGGTTGAGGATACCGGCACATCATTGCGGCTGAACGTTCCATCCCCATTGCCGAGCAGGACGGAAACCGAGCCGCCGCCATAATTCGCAGTGGCCAGATCCAACTTCCCGTCACCGTTGAAATCGGCGGTTGCGATGGATTCAGGGCTTTGCCCAACGGTGACGGTGGATTGAGCCTGGAATGTGCCGTCCCCATTGCTCAACAGGATGGATACGGTACCGTCATTATTGTTTGCTACCGCCAGATCAATCTTCTTGTCGCCGTTGAAGTCGGCCGCCAGCACGGCGTCCGGATTGTTGCCAACGGGATAGGAGACTTGCGTGAGAAAGGTCCCGTCACCGTTGCCCAGCAGAATTGAAACACTGTTCGCCTGAGAATTGGTGATCGCCAAGTCCAGATGGCCGTCGCCATTGAAGTCAGCGGCAAACATGGCATTGGGAGAGGCGCCGGTGGGGTAAGCGACTTGCGGCTGGAAGGTCCCATCGGGCTTTCCGAGCAGGACAGAGACGGTATTATCGGCTTGATTGACAACGGCCAGGTCCAGTCGTCCGTCGCCGTTGAAGTCCCCCGTGATGACCGCAGCGGGTGAATTTCCGGTCGCAAAAGTAGACTGGTTATAGAGGTAGCTCTGCGCCGGTGCAGGAGCGCTCCAAAAGGCCGCATAGCTCCCCAGGTAAATCACTGGCATGACCAGGAACTGATACTTGCTCCGCCGCTGACAAATCCCCAATTTCATGCTCCCCCTCTTTCAACACCTTCCCCTGAAAGTGGCCCGAATTCGTCACGGAACAGCTTCGCCACTCGATTTGAAGGGCACTTCACTCTGACTCCAATCCGGACCAGACATGCTTGCACCTGTGGCGCTGGAAAATGTAAGCGAGGAGAGCGTGCATGGAGAGCGGGCCCTGCCGGCCTGCTTTGCTCCTAATTCCCGGCCGGAATTACCAAGCGATACATAAGCACTTATGACAGTTCTTCTTGTTGATTCCGTTTAGAGTTATAGAGACAAAGCTGCGGATTGTCAAGCCAGGCACCGGGCCGGGAGTGTCTCAGTTTGTTTGCTGTAGTGGCGCCTCTTGGCGACTTCAATTCGAGTAGCAACAATTCCTGTAAGACATCCTGCCGTGCCTTGGCGCGGGTTTAGCGGCATAATGGCGGGTATTCGAATAAACTGCGCTCCGTGGTAGCGCCGAAGGAGATGCCATGAACAAACCTCGCTTTCGCGGAGGTGTTTTCATTTGGGTTTCGCTAGTCCTGGGTGCATTGTCAGTTTTTGCCCAAACCAATGCCACGGTCACGGCCACTTCCACTGCGGCCAATCAAACGACCCTCTCGGTGACCGTTTACAATTCCGATCTCGCATTGGTGCGGGATGTCCGCCGTGTGGATCTTCCGAAGGGGACGGTGGACCTTCGATTTGAGGACATCGCGGCGAGCATCAAGCCGGAGACGGTTCACATCACCTCGGTGACGTCGCCCAAAGGTCTCGACGTCCTTGAGCAGAATTACGAATACGACTTGTTAAACCCGGCGAAACTCTTGCAGAAATACGTGGGCAAACAGGTGACGCTTATCCGCCGCGAGCTGCGCGACCAATCGACCGTCGAAGTTCCCGTCAAGGCTACACTGCTGGCGGATAACGAGAGTCCGGTGTGGCAGGTGGGGAATGAAATCGTTACCGGCATGGGAGCGGACCGCTACGTTTTCCCCGATCTTCCCCCGAATCTTTACAGCAAGCCCACGCTGATTTGGTTGCTGGAAAATCGCAACACGGGTGAACAGACCATCGAGGCTTCCTACCTGGCGGAAAAAATCCAATGGACTGCGGATTACGTGCTGAACGTTTCCAGCAATGAGAAGAACGGTGCGTTGAACGGGTGGGTGACCATCAACAATAACACCGGAGCAAGCTTTCGCGACGCCAAACTCCAACTGGTTGCCGGGCAGGTACACCAAGTCCCCAGGCAGCAGATCGTCCACCGTTACGCCATTCAGTATCAAATGGCTTCGCCCGCCGCGGCGCAGTTTGGCCAGGAGTCAATCGCTGAATACCATCTCTATACGCTCGGCCGCCGCACCACGCTTGCCAACAACGAATCGAAACAGATTAGCCTACTTTCAGCGGCGAACATCCACATTCACAAGACCCTTGAAGTTAACGGATCGGACCTTATGTACCGTTCTGCCGTCCACTCACTCAATTCTATGAAGAACCCTGTCGAGGTCCATCTGAAGTTTCAGAACTCGAAGGACAATTCGCTGGGCATGCCCTTGCCGGAAGGGACGGTGCGCGTATATCAGGCCGATTCCCACGGGCGGGAACAATTCATCGGCGAGGATCACATCGGGCACACGCCGAGAGACGAGAAACTCAATCTCATGATTGGCTCCGCCTTCGACGTGGTCGAGGAACGGAAGCAGACGGAATACCATTCGCTCGGCCTCAACGCCTCGGAAAGCGCCTACGAAATCACGATCCGAAATCACAAGAGCGAACCCATCATCGTAGAGGTGAATGAGCCACTGGGCGGTGATTGGACGATGGAATCTTCCAATTTCAAATATGAAAAGTCATCGGCTTTCTCGGCCCGGTTTGAGGTTCCTGTTGCGGCGAATGGCCAAGCTATTTTGAACTATCGGGTGCGAGTGAGGTGGTAAATAAGAAGCCGTCAGCTTTCAGCCGGCAGTTCTCAGAGCCGCGTCCGGAGACATAACTCGCTTGCACGAAGTTTTCAGGACTAAACGTTTCTCCCTGGCGGCTCGCCGCTGATTGTTGATAGCGGAAAGCCGATGTCTGAAAGAAGGGCTCTATAGCACAATCTGTGGGTGTTTTTCCCCGAGATGTAAGGAAATTGACGACGACGCTAAAGAAAAACGCACCGGGCGCGCGCCGCAAAAAGCGCGGCTGAGATACGAAGAGATTCGAA
>Ga0102924_1000712_pt1 | contig 40468 bp, 35 predicted proteins | sample PaiPotPPM11metaG_FD_80116 | JGI IMG/M metagenome (GOLD analysis project Ga0102924, IMG submission 80116) | Iron sulfur acid spring bacterial and archeal communities from Banff, Canada, to study Microbial Dark Matter (Phase II) - Paint Pots PPM... ...
ATCCCCGAAACCATTGAACCCGGATCGGTGGCATTGGGTGCGGTGCGCGTGGGTTCCACCCGGCTGATCGACAATGTCATCTTCGGACCGCGCGAGATGAGCGACGCCAAGTTGGTGGATTTGGTACTCGCGAGGTATTCCAGGCCTCGGTGAGTGGGGAGTTCCATGGAGTCACCGCGCGCCGGGAAAAAATGGCAGTTACTGAAGGCTGAAAACTGATGGCTGATTTCCTTTTTGGGGTCCTTCGCCTCGCGCGGTTTGACGGCAGTGGGGATCCTGTCGACACGCTTCAAAACTGTGGTTGCGGCATGATGGCCCAGCGGTTTTTCTGAAGGAAATCGGAAACGATGCCCAGGTCATGGCCGTCGCAAAGGATCAACCGGCAGAAAACCTCCGAGCTGGCCAGATTGGGCTGATTTTTTCCTGCCTGCACAAAGGCCAGCCGGGCCTCCTTTTTGCGGTTCTGTTGCCAGAGGTCGAGCGCCTGCACCACCAGCATCTGCGCGGGTTGCGGATCATTGGATAGGGCCATGGCGCATTCTGCGAGCGAAGCGTCGTAATTGCGCTGTTTCCAGAGCGCCAGCGCCATCACCCGATGGCCTTCGGGCGCTTGCGGATTTTCAGCTTCCAACTTTTCAGCCAGGGTCATCGCTCCTTGGACATCCCCGCGGCGAAGCAGCCCTTCCGCCAGTTGTTCTCGCGCCGGGAAATACGAGGGATCGACCTTCAGGACATCCTGGAAAAGGCGGACGGCCCCAGCAGGATCGCCTCCCTGGGCCAGAATCTTACCAAGCCGGTATTCGCTTTGCCAATCGCGCGGATTCAGGGTCACAGCCTTTTGAAGCGCGGATCGAGCTTCCGTCATGCGGCTTGTTTTCTCAAGAAGCTGGCCCAACGCTGCCCAAGCCGGAGAATATTGGGGCGCGATTTCAACAGCCTTCCGGAACTCCTTCTCCGCCTCCGGCAGGTTCCTCTGATACAGGCGAAGTTGGCCGAGCGCCATGTAGGCGTCACCATCACCAGGATTGATCTCGAGTGCTTTTTGGAATTCTTTTGCAGCGTCGTCCTCCTGGCCTTGGGCGAGCAATGCGCGCCCCGCCGTCAGCAGCACCCGGGTGTTCTTTGGCTCCAGAGCCGCAGCCTTTTCCGCTTCGGGCGCCGCTTTCTTGGCCTGGCCAAAATCGATATACATCTCGGCCAGATCCAAGTGCATTTGGGCATCACCCGGCCGCAGCGCCAGAGCCTTTTGCAATTCTGAAATGGCCAGGTCCTGGTAGCGCGCCGCGTTGACGCTCTTGCCCCCCCCGGAAAGTCCGTTCTCCCGGTTGGCAAGTCCCCAGGCCGCCTTTGACAGGTCATAATGGGCCGAAGCATCTTTCGGCTGAAGCTGGGCCACAACGGTGAGCTCGCGGATGGCCTCGTCTGTTTTCCCCTCGTTCCAAAGCGCCAGTCCCAGACCGCGGTGCGCGTCCCCCAGTTCGGGTTGTGCCTGAACGGCCTTCCGGAAGGCTTCCGCTGCCGCCGCAAAGTTCTTTTGCGCGTAGAACTCATTGCCTTGGGAAAGGTATTCAACGGCCTGCGGAAGGATCTTGGGTTGGGCGGGAGGCGCGGATTGGGCTGGGTTCGCGGCAGTCTGCTGCGCTGCCGCATGGACCCATCCACATCCCATGAAAAGCACAAAAACACCCGCGGCTCGAATAGGGTGGAACCGCGCAAGCACCGGCGAGGATGAAGTGTGAGTTTGCTTGCCAGCGGCCACTTTGAAAACGAAGGCCATGCTAACCACCCCGAGGAGCGGAAATGAAGGTTCACTCATGAGGTATCCGGATTTGTTCCGGATCTCGAATCACAATTTCCGCGCGGCCCGCATAAGTTTTGATGTTGCCGCGGATTTCCACGATTCTCCCTTCAAGCGCCGCAAGATTACCGAATCTCGGGCGGTCTGAAGAGAAAATGACCGAAGTAAAAGGACAGGAGCGGTAGTCCTGGCAAAAATCCAGGAATGTGTTCCCCGATTGCGAAGTGTAAGCGCGCAGGATCTGGCCTGTCACGCACCCGTTTTGCCCCACGCGGGATGTCGCTTGGCGGAAATCAACACACCCCTGGAAAGTCTGGCCGGAGCTTGAGAATTGAACAAAGTGTGTTTGTTTCGGTCTGCGGATGGACCGGTCCATCCAGAATCCGGCGGCCATCGCGGCGCAAATAACGCTAATCAGGAGAACCTTTCGAAACATCCTTGGCGAACCGCAGCGCGGAATTCCTGGCGCCCCAGAATGGACGGGCCGAAGAATAAGGCCCGAAGCCTGAAGTCTGAAGGGGAATCGTCCATCCGCTCAAGTTCGGGCTGCCGGCCTTCACCCACGCAGTATACCAGAGCGAACCCACGAATGTCGCTGCATCCTCCAGCCGTTTCTCCGCCACCGGTCCGGCCAGTTTGCAAAACCTGCTGAAGTACCGGGGGTCAAAATAACTGAGCCCGGAAACCGCATTGCGGTCTGCCGCAAGCACCACCGAAGCTTTGGCATAACTCCGAATGTATTCGTCGAAAATGCGCTCATTCAGGTTTGGAATTTCGGCTGCCGGCGCCACATCAAGCTTCCAACGGTCCGCCAGTGCATTCACCATCTCCGTTTCAAACCGGCTGTGGACGCCGCTTTGACCCGTTAATTGGCCGTCAAAGTTGGCCACCGTGTGCAGCGGCTGGGTGATATCCCCGGCGTAATGCGCCAGAAAAACGGCATCGTGGTTAGCCCGTCCCCACTTCCTGGCGCGAAAATCGTCCTCAAGCCGCCGCGTATAAATGCCGATTTGCCATATGGCGGTTCCGTTTCGCATTTCTAATCCCGTGGGTGGGCGATGTTCCACGCAAAACTGCGCCCTGAGCCGGGCAAAGGGAAACCGGTCATAGGCGTCGGCGTCGGTATAGTGACGGGGCCGTTCCTCGGGATCATTGTGGGCCAGCACGTCCGGGTCGCTGGCGTGGGTCGCCAGGTACTCGAGCCGGGCTTCAAACCAAGCCCGCAGCGGTTGCGGCAGGGATTGAACCGCGGCGCGATTGATGATCTGATGGCCGCGATTTCCCCAAGCCCAGCCCAACACCGGAGCCCATTGAAAAACCAGCGCCCCGATGAAGAGTGCTTGTAAGCCGCCCGATAGAGCGAAACCTTTCTGTTTAAGGGTCATGATAGTTGGTGTTTTCTCCACCGCTCGAAAATGCGGACAGCGTGACGCTCTGTCATGGAGTGGCGGCGAGCGCAGCGCCCGTGACAGCCCGCACGGCTGCTGGGCCACAATCGGGTAGTGTCTTAGTTTGTTTGCAGTAGCGGCGCTCTACGAGCGCCGAACTTGGATACTCAACGGTTTCCGGCGCTCATAGAGCGCCGCTACAGCAGACTGCGACACTACCCACAATCGGGTTGACATCTGGCTTTCTGCATGGTATTTCAGAATACCAAAGTTTACCTTTGAGTTACCGTCTAGTTATCGCCTGAGGAGGCATGTAAATGCAAGCAGCAGAGAGGGGACGGAGCCGGTTGACGCGCTCCATGTGGCGGGGGTTTGTTTTTCTTTTGGCTTTGACGCTTCTAACACCGTTGGGACACTCCGTGAGACTTTCATCCGCAGCTCCGGCGTCTGGCTTCCAGATTGGGTCCCATAGGCCCTTGGCCAGCGCCACGGCGGTCCTTAAACCGGAAGCCCGGCAGAAGATTGGTGAAGACTTCCTCCACATGCCTCTGGTCTTTGAAGCAAACCAGGGTCAGACGGATCCACAGGTGAAGTTCATTTCCAGGGGTGACGGCTATGCCCTCTTTTTGACCGACCATAATGTCGTGCTTAAGCTGCGCCAAGCCAGCGAACAGCCCTCCAAGCGCCCGGCCACCCAAAAACAGCCAGGGGCCAATGTCCCGGCCGTACATGTTGACGTCTTACAGTTGGAGCTCGCCGGTTCCAATCCGGGCGCGCAAGCCAATGGCTTGGGTGAACTCCCGGGAAAAAGCAACTATTTCATTGGCAATAACCCGGCTCATTGGCACACGCAGGTCCCACAGTTTTCCAAGGTGGAGTACCACGGAATCTATCCGGGTGTAAACCTTGTTTATTACGGATCACAGGGCCGCCTGGAGTACGACTTCGACCTTTCTCCGGGCGTCAATCCCGGCATTATCACCCTCTCCATCGACGGCCTTAGCAGCTTGAAACACGCGACGGGCAAACACGGCCAAGGCGGGCTTCAAGTCGATTCACAGGGCAACCTGGTACTGAGCACGCCGGCCGGGGCCGTGAGCTTTGCAAAACCCGTTGTCTATCAAGTTTCCCGTGACGCAGCGGGCGGCTCCCACAAGAACTTTGTGAACGCCCGGTACGCGGTGAAGCGCGCCAACGCGCAGGGTAAAGCCTTGGTGAATTTCAGGGTGGGAAGTTATAACAAGAGCCTGCCGCTGGTGATCGACCCGACGCTGACTTATTCGAGCTATATCGGTGGTAGCCTTCTCGACCACGCCCAGAGCGTGGCGCTGGATTCGTCGGGAAACGCGTATCTGACTGGCAACACCTTGTCGATCGATTTCCCCACGACCGCGGGCGTTGTTGAAACTGCCTGCGACATGGGCAATCCGCCGTGCAACGGCAACGCCTTTGTGATGGAGTTGACGCCCTCCACTTCCACCCTGGTTTATTCGACCTATCTGGGTGGGAACGCCGATGATACGGGATTCGGCATTGCCGTGGACGGCTCTGGCGACGCATACGTAGCCGGTGAAGTGCAGTCTACGAATTTTCCAACCAGCCCCGGCGCTTATCAAACGGCGTGCGGCGGGCCATCGGGCGCGTGCCAGGATGCGTTTGTGAGTGAGATTGGACCCGGCGGGACCACGCTCAAGTATTCCACTTATTTCGGTGGCAGCGGAAACGACAATGCCAACGCGATTACTCTGGACAGCGCCGGCGACGTGTTTATCGCAGGCGTGACGGTCTCGGACAACCTCTTCACCACAACGGGGGCCTACCAGCCCAAGTGCGGTACCGACGGCACGTGCAACCACGGTGTCCCCGATGGCTTCATGACCGAATTCAACTTTGGCAAGAGCCCGGCTGTGTTTTATTCCACGTACTTGGGAGGAAGCGGCGCGGACAATGTGCAGGGCGTGGCTGTGGACAGCAGTGGGATCGTATACTTGACGGGCGAAACTAAGTCCACCGACTTTCCCGTCACGCAAAAAGCTTTTCAGAACGTCTGCCTGCTCGACACCAACCATACTTGCGAGGGTGACGCCTTTGCCACCAAGCTCAACCCGACCGCTACCGGATCGGCGGGACTGGTGGATTCGACCCGCCTGGGCGGGACCAAGGAAGACGCCGGGAATAGCATTGCAGTCGATTCGTCCGGAAACGTCTACGTCACTGGCTTCACGGCCTCGAATGGTACCGGTCCAGCAGGGTTTCCGACATTAAACGCCTTTCAATCAACGTTTGGCGGCGGAATACAAAACGCGTTTGTGACCAAATTCAAACCCGATCTCAGCGCCCTGATCTATTCAACCTTTTTGGGCGGGAACAACTTTGACGTCGCTACGGGCATTGCGTTGGGCGCGAACGGCACGGCTTATGTGACGGGCAGCTCGAATTCCAGCAATTTCCCAACCACCCCGGACGCCCCCTACAAGTCTCTTGGTCAAGGCAGTCCCGGTAGCAATTGCGGCACGAACGGTACCACGACCTGTCGGGACGCATTCGTGACCGAGTTTGACTCTTCGGGTAGCGTCTTGCTGTTTTCTACTTATCTGGGCGGCGCCAGCGAGGATGAAGCCAATGGAATCGCGTTGGATTCTACCGGCAACGCTTACCTAACGGGCTTTACGACTTCGGTGAATCCGACTGCTTTTCCCACTGCTAACCAGACGGCTCAGGCCTGCGTGGGAACCTGCGGCCCCGCCGGAGCGACGAATCCCGGTGACGCTTTCCTTAGCGAGTGGACTGGGATCACGGCGCCCTATGGGCTCATCAGCCCCACTTCGCTCAATTTCCCAAACCAGAATACGGGATCGAAAAGTCCCCCGCAGCCCATTACCGTGACGAACAGCGGTAACCAGCCGCTGACGATCTCATCGATCGCCATTTCAGGCGCCAATGCCTCCGAATTTGCGGAGACGGACAACTGCACCGCTTCGCCAGTCAACGCCGGGTCGAACTGCACTATAAATGTGACCTTCGATCCGGCGGCTCAGGGAGCGGCCAGCGCCACGCTCACGATCACGGACACGTCCAGCAACAGCCCCACCACGATCAACCTTACCGGAACCGGCGTGCTGATCACCATCGCAATTTCGCCCACCTCGCTCAATTTTGCGGCTCAATCTCCGGGCACCACCAGCGCCCCGCAGACGGTGACCTTGACCAATACCGGGTCGGGAACCGTAACTCTCACCAGTGTGGTCATCAGCGGGCCTTTCGCCCTAGCGGCAGGCACCACATGCAATCCTAACACGCAATTGACAACGAATCAGAATTGCCTGATGAATGTCACCTTCTCTCCGACAACCCCTGGACCGCAAAGCGGCGCCATCACCCTTACTGATAACGCGCCGGGCAGCCCGCAAACCGTACCCCTCACCGGCAACGGTTCGGTGGCTGGAGTTGTATTTAACCCCACCAGCCTGAGTTTCGGGAATGTGGTCACGGGACAGAGCAGCACGCCCCAGACCGTCACCATCACCAACAACGGCAACATCAACTTGACGGTTACGGGCGTGGCGTTTACAGGAACGAATCCTGGCGATTTCAGCGATATCAATGGCTGCACCACGGTCGCGCCGAATGCTAAATGCACGATCACTGTCACCTTCAAGCCTGCGGCTCCAGGCGCTCGCTCCGCGTCCTTGAGCGTTGCCGATAATGCTCCCGGCAGCCCCCAATCAGTCCCATTGACAGGAACCGGAACGGGTCCTGGCGCGGCCCTTTCACCTCCCGCCGGCCTGAATTTTGGCGGCCAGACCATTAATACTCCCAGTAACCCGCAGACGGTAACGCTGACCGACACCGGTACTTCTCCGTTGACTATCACTGGCATCACGATTGCGGGAACGAATCCTACCGATTTCAGCGAGTCAAATACTTGCGGCACAACCCCCCTTGCGGCGAACGCCAATTGCGCCATCAGTGTCACCTTCAAACCCACGGCGGGCGGGAACCTGGCTGCGACTCTCAGCGTCGCGGATAATGCGCCGGGCAGCCCTCAGACTGTCCCGCTGGCTGGCACGGGCGCGGATTTCGCCATCACGGCCACCACCACCACCCAAACTGTCTCACCGGGCGCGAACGCCGTTTATCAGCTTTCACTTACGCCTCAAGGCGGCTTTAACCAGGCTGTCAGCCTTACTTGCTCCGGGCAGCCGTCCGCTTCCACCTGCACGGTTAATCCCAGCTCTGTCACCCCCAATTCCAACGGCAGCGCAACGCCGTTGATGGTTACGGTGGTGACGACGGCCGCAAGCCTGGCCCCGCCATTCTCCCGTACTTTGCCTCCACCCCCCGGTTCGGGTCATGGTTGGGTTTTGATCATGAGCGTTCTTAGTCTTTTGATGTTCACCACGCTCTTCGCTCAAAGGAAGACCCGGCGGGCAGCTTGGATTCTTGCACCCGTGATGCTTTGGATCCTGATGGCCTCCGCATGTGGCAGCAACAGCACCAGTAGTGGCGGTGGCGGGACCTCGGGAACACCCGCCGGCACGTACACGCTGAAAGTGAGCGGTACGGCAGGGTCGCTTACCAACAGCGTGAGTGTGTCGCTGACAGTTCAGTAAACGGCGCTGGACCCCGCAATCCGGTGGTGTCTCAGTTTGCTTGCTGTAGCGGCGGTCTGTGACCGCCGAACTTTATTTCTCAACAGTTTCCGGCGCTCCCTGTCAGGGCAAGCTCCGAGCGCCGCTACAGCAAACTGACCCACTACCCGGCGGTCAGAGACCGCCGCTACAGCCGCCAAAACGTACCACTACCTCACCCAGAAAGTCCTTGACATTTATGCACTTATGAGGTAATATATTTCCAGTAAACGCCGCTTCACGAGGACCGTTTACATGGGCCAATCAACGGTAATAGGACTTTATCCTGTGAACCCATCCCCATCCCTGTGGCGGGCCGGTCCGAACCGTCCAACTACCCCTGGAGGAACAAGGCCCAGGCAGCTTGTCAAGAAACCCAGTAAAAATGCGGGTTTTAGCTTAGTGGAAAGTGCCAATCCGGGCATGGTGCAGTAAATGACATGCAAGTCATTGAAAATAATAGACAAGAATGGGTCTCGAGGAACAAAGCCATTGGCGTCACTGTAAGCTATTGAATGTACAAGAGATAATCAATCTTCAGGACAAACCCAAATAACTCCCATAGAATCAATGGGTGAATTGAGAACCTTGGGTTTGAACTGGCGTTGCTCTCCAGCAAAGCCACCAACCAGCATTCAGGGTTGGCGCGGTGAGAAATCCGGATTAGATAGTTGCTGATGGAATTTAGACATAGGCCTCACGTCACCTGAGACCTTGGGAAATGCGGGGGCTTTGTTCTTGACATCGCGGGGAGCATCCTCTACCGTAAATTCTTTGCGCTTCTGGACTCAGGGCCGAGGAGGTTGCATCGGTTGAGGATTGTTTTTATCGCTTCGGAGTGCGTGCCCTTCTCAAAAACGGGTGGCTTGGCGGACGTGGTTGGCGCCCTGCCGCAGGCGCTTTCCGCCCAGGGCTACGAGGTGGACGTCTTCATTCCGCGTTATCGTATGACCAAGCCCGGGCACCCCGTGCCAGAGGCTTCAAGCGTCACCTTTCCGGTTGGGCCTAGGTTCAAGTCCGCTTCCATTCAGGATGGCGGCAAGATCAAGGGAGTGAGCCACTACCTGGTTGAGATACCGGAATATTTTGACCGGGAAGGCCTTTACCAGACCAAAGACGGCAAGGATTATCCGGATAACCCGGAGCGGTTTGCCGCCTTCTGCCTGGCAACGCTGGAATTCCTCAAACACACAGCTAGTCCGGCGGATATCCTCCATTGTCACGATTGGCAAACGTCGCTGGTCCCCGTCTACCTGCGAACCCTTTACCAGGACGAACCGTGTCTGAAGAATGTCTCCGTGGTGCTGACCATTCACAATCTGGGTTTCCAGGGGATTTTCCCATCGAAGGTGATCGACCGGACAGGTATTCCGCGCAACCTTTTCAACGCGGATGCACTGGAGTTTTTCGGTAAAGTGAATCTGCTGAAAGGGGGAATAGTTTTAGCCGACTTCATCACCACGGTGAGCCGCAAATACGCCGAGGAGATTAAGACGGAGGAGTTGGGCTTTGGGCTGGAAGGTGTGTTGCAGAAGCGCGCAGACCGGCTGCGAGGCATCTTGAACGGCGTGGACTACGAGGCGTGGGACCCCGCCACGGATAGGCTGATCCCGAGGAACTATTCGCCCGCTGACCTCAGTGGCAAGTCGGCATGCAAGAAGGCGTTGCTTGAAAAAATGGGAGTGAAACAGCCGCGCCTGGAACATCCTCTGATCGGTATCGTCTCCCGCTTTGCAACGCAGAAGGGTTTTGACCTGATTGCTGAAATTGCGGGACCGCTGATGGCGATGGATCTTTATATCGTCGCACTTGGAACGGGCGAGCCGAAATATGAGGCGCTCTTCCGGTCGTTCGCAGAGCGTTTCCCGGACCGCTTCCTGGTAAAAGTTGCATATGACAATGAGCTGGCTCACCAGATTGAAGCTGGAGCGGATATTTTCCTGATGCCCTCGCGCTACGAGCCTTGCGGCCTGAATCAGATTTACAGCCTGAAATACGGAACTGTCCCGGTGGTCCGGGCGACGGGTGGCCTCGATGATACCATTCAAGACTTCGATGGCGTCTCGGGGACTGGTTTCAAGTTCCAGGATTACTCGGCCGCTGAGCTGCTGGGCGCGCTGACGCGCGCTCTGAAGAGGTATCAGGAACCTGCAGCGTGGCGTAGCCTGGTGCTGGAGGGTATGAGCAAGGATTATTCGTGGGCGGTCTCTGCCGCCGAGTATGCCAAAATCTACCAAAGGCTGCATCAGGAGCGGGGCCGAACCTTAGCCGCTTCTTGAGCATCCAATGCAAGGGACAGAGTAAATAGCAGAAACAAACGAGAATGGGAGGCAATAGTATGGTCGAGGTAACGGACCAGAATTTCGACAATCAGGTACTTAATTCCACGCAGCCGGTGCTGGTAGATTTTTGGGCTCCCTGGTGCGCGCCCTGCCGGATGATCGCCCCTGCCGTTGAGGCTGTGGCGGAACAGTTTGCAGGAAAGGCATTAGTGGTTAAAGTGAACGTAGACGACAATCAGGGGATCGCAGGCCGCTACAAGATCCGGGGCATTCCTACCCTCCTTTTGTTCAAGGACGGACAAGTCCGCGAGCAAATTGTCGGCGCCACTTCCAAAGATAACATTACAAAAATGGTGGAAAAGCACCTCTGAGGTGAGGGTGCGCCCAGGCTTTTCCAATTCAGCCCGGCGCGTCTTCATCCGATTCGCGGCCGGCTCCAAGATGCGAATCTTCTTCCTGTTTTTGGGCCCGGCAGTTTCCCGGTGGATTTCAAGTCTTTTCAATTCTAGCCTGTGATGTCAAAATAGATCAGGCTTCCCAGTGCGCAAACGCTGCATGGACCTCACCTGGGTTTCTTGCCTCGGAATAGAAAAGTGCGGATGACGGGTCAAACTCAGAATCCCAGAAAGGCCGACGGCTGTGTACTCGTCGGGGTGCAATGGGGGGACGAGGGCAAGGGCAAAGTGGTGGATGCCTTGGCCGAACATTTTGACATTGTGGCACGCTACCAGGGCGGCGCAAACGCCGGGCATACGGTGGTGGCGAATGGCCGGAAGTTTATCCTGCAGCTCATTCCCAGTGGCATCTTGCGGCCCGGCAAAATCGCCGTCATCGGCAACGGCGTGGTGCTGGATCCCAAGGCGTTGCTCTGTGAGCTTGAAACGATCAGCCAGGCCGGTATCGATGTTAGCGGCCGCCTGCGAATCAGTGACCGCGCGCACCTGATCCTTCCCCATCATCCTGCTCATGAGGCGGAAGCCGAAGCAGCGCTCGGGTCCGCAAAGATTGGAACGACTTCCAAAGGGATTGGCCCGACTTATGAGGACAAGGCGGGCCGCCGGGGTCTGCGCGCCTGCGACCTTCTCGACCGCGAAGTTTTTGAGACTCGCTATCGTCAAATCCTCTGCGATGGAAAGTACGCCTCGCGTAGTGGCACAGCGGGCGAAACCGCCAGGTTAATTGAGGAATATTGGAAAATCGGCGGCCAAATTGTCACTTATCTCACCAACGTCTCCGCTTGGCTTAACCGCCAGATGGATGAAGGCCAGCGCGTGCTATTTGAGGGCGCGCAAGGCACACTACTCGACCTGGATCACGGGACCTACCCCTTCGTCACATCGTCGAGCGCGGCAGCGGGCGGTGCTTGCACCGGGACGGGTGTGGGACCGACGCGAATCAGCGGCGTGGTAGGAGTTTCGAAGGCCTACGCCACCCGCGTCGGCAGCGGTCCTTTTCCCACCGAGGCGGCCATGCCGGATGGCGAGAAACTCCGTGAGCGGGGCAGCGAATACGGCGCCGTCACAGGACGTCCACGGCGCACCGGCTGGTTTGATGTTCCGGCGGCACGATATAGCGCGCAATTAAACGGCTTGACTGCTCTTGTCATTACCAAGCTGGATATCCTCGATCACCTCTCAGAAATTCCAGTCGGCGTCGAGTACGAACTGGACGGCAAAGCGCTCGGCGAGTTTCCAGCGCAAATCGAAGTGCTGGAACGAGTTAAGGTTCGCTACCAGATGTTGCCGGGATGGCAGCAATCCACTTTCGGGCTCCGTCACTTCGATCAATTGCCCGAAAAGGCGCGTGACTATCTCCAATTCATTTCGGACCAACTGGGTGTGGAGATTGCCATGGTCTCCACTGGCCCCGAGCGCGAGCAAACTGTTTGGATGAAGGATTCGCGGTTCGCTTCACATTGGCTCAAGCCCCAGGGCTAACCCGATTTGACGACTCCAGCGCAGAAACGGTGTGGAGATCTCAACGCCCTGCCCACAAGATTTCAAGTCAACCTGCTTTTTGGAGGGATGTTCCAATGAAAAAGCTTTTGTGCTTGGCAGCGGCTTTTGCCCTGCTTCTACCTTTTTGCGGTGTGATTGATATGGCCGACGCGGCAACTCCGCCATCGCCCTTGGGCGCCCTGGGCGCTTATCTGGGCCAGTGGAGCGGCGACGGCAAAATCCTGGATACTCCTTATAGCAAGGCGGCGAGCGTTGGTGGAATTACCGATTGCAATTGGTCGCCGAACCACGGGTATCTTGTCTGTGACCAAAAGGTTCAAACCCCGGCAGGGCCCTCGAACGACCTCAGCATTTACACCTATGACGAAAAGGAACATACATACCAGTTTTTCGGCTTGTCGCGAAACAATGGAAACGTGCGAAGGCCCAAATTGACCATTGCGGGAAATCGCTGGATTTACTCGAGCGCATTTGATGATAATAGCGGCAAGCACGTCCAGGTGCGTACCACCAATGAATTTACCTCGGCCACCACGCTCAACTTCAAGACCGAATATTCGCTCGATGGAGCTCACTGGCTGCTGATGGTTTCGGGATCCTCCCACCGGGTGAAGTAGCAAGGACCGTGACAAATAGCAAGTGACGAGCGGACAACATTCAGCAGTCTACAGAGGAGCGATCTCCACGCGGCAGATTGACCGCTGGTGCTGATGGCAACGACCGAGCCATGATCCTGAGTTTCGAGAGCGCCCTGGCCGTAGCCCGGGAAAAAGCCGCAGCATTCAAACCGCCTCTCTCCATCGAATCAGTTTCCCTGGAACGGGCGCAGGGCCGAATCCTGGCTGAAGAGGCTCGCGCCGACCGCGATTATCCTTCCTTCAACCGCTCCATGCGTGACGGTTTCGCAGTTCGTTCCACTGATTTTTCAGGCGCCCCTGCTGAACTCACTGTCCTCGGCGAAGTTCGCGCCGGCAGCTTTTTCCCCGGTGAAGTTGGCCCGGGCCAAGGCCTCTCGATCATGACGGGCGCGCCGCTGCCGCGTGGCGCGGATGCGGTGGTGATGATCGAGGACACGGAGTCCGCGGGATCGACTGTTCGCGTCCTGCGCTCCGTGGGCCGATTTGAGAACGTCGTTCAGCAAGCGAGCGAGGCCCGCGCTCTCAGTCCGGTTCTTGCCGCCGGGCGGCGAATCGGGCCGGGTGAAATCGGGCTTCTTGCTTCAATCGGCATGACGGAAGTTCGGGTTTTCAGCCAACCAAAGGTCGCAATTCTTTCGACGGGTGATGAGGTTGTTCCCATCTCCGAAAAGCCGCAGTGGTTTCAGGTCCGCAACAGCAATGCTGCGATGCTGGCCGCCGAAGCCGCCTCGACGGGGGGCGAGCCGGTGGTGCTGGATATTGCGCGAGACGATCCCTCGCACCTCCGAGAACTGCTTCAGGATGGACTGCAAGCAGATCTGCTGTTGACCAGCGGCGGGGTTTCCGCAGGCAAGCACGATTTGGTTGAGGAGGTATTGAAAGAGCTGGGTGCGGAGTTTTTCTTCGATGGCGTCCAACTGCGTCCGGGAAAGCCGCTAGTGTTTGGAGCGGCTCGCGGCAGACTGTTTTTCGGGCTGCCCGGCAACCCCGTTTCCTCTTACGTCACTTGCTCCCTCTTCGCGCGGCCCGTCATCCGTGTTCTGGGCGGAGGAAAATTCACGGAACCGCTGTTCCTGCGCGCGCGGCTTGCGCATCCGGTGAAGCACAAAGCACAATTGACGGCTTTTATGCCCGCCCGGGTGTTTCGATCACCACGCCCCAAGGGTTTTGATCCCACCGTCGAGCTTGTAGGTTGGCAAGGCTCGGGCGATCTGGTTGGAGTGGCGGCGGCGAATTGCTTCCTGGTGCTTCACCCAGGGCAGACGGCGCTCGCAGAGGGCGATTGGGTGGACGTTCTATTCAAGGAAATCGTTTGAATTGAAATAGAATGAACGGGCAGGTTACAGGAAGAGGAATGCACTCTGCAGAAGACCGGTCGTAAATATGGCAAAAACGCTGAGCCACTATGGCGAACGCGGGAAAGTGAAAATGGTGGACGTCTCCGCGAAACCCGAAACCGTCCGCGAAGCGCGGGCCAGCGTGCTTGTCAAGATGCGCCCCGCCACTCTTCGCTCCATCCGGCGAAATCCAGCTAAAGGAAGTCCGTTGGAGATCGCTCGGATTGCGGGTATCGCCGCAGCCAAGAAAACAGCGGAACTCATTCCGCTTTGCCACCCGCTCCTTCTGACTCATGTAGACGTGCGGGCTCGATTCTACAACGAAGGCATCAAGATTGAATCTGTGGTGCGGACCCACGGCCAGACCGGAGTTGAGATGGAGGCGCTCACCGCTGCCGCCGTCGCGGCGCTCACGGTCTACGATATGTCGAAGGCGATCGACCGCGGCATTGAAATCACAAGCCTGGCCCTCGATGAAAAGAGCGGCGGAAAGAGCGGCTTGTATCGCCGCGCCCCGCAACCGGAGAGGTTGACGTCCCGCCCATGACTCAGCTTCGAGCCCGGATTCTGGTTCTGAGCGATGGCTGCGCGAACGGCACGCGCCAGGATACGTCCGGCTCCGTTATCCGCGAAATTCTTGAGCGGAGTGGCTGGCAGGTGCTATCCCTTCACATTCTTCCGGATGACCTGGCGGCAATCCGGGACCAATTGCTTGCCTGGACCGACGCCGGGGACTCAGACGCCATCTTCACCACCGGCGGCACGGGACTAAGCCCGCGCGACGTTACCCCGGAAGCCACACGGCAGGTCATCGAGAAGGAGGTGCCCGGCCTTGCGGAGTTGATGCGCGCCGAGGGAGTGAAGAAAAACCGCCGGGCAGCCCTTTCCCGCGCCATTGCTGGCGTACGCAACGGAAAGTTGATCGTCAATCTGCCGGGTAGCGCGCGCGGCGCGCGGGAATCGCTGGAAAGCATCCTGGACTTATTGCCTCACGCCGTTGACATTTGCCAGGGGCGAACGCGGCATTAGTTTCAGGCGATATGGTATGTAACCCAAATAATGCACGGGACGTGGCTGTTGGCTGAAGGGCACATTTACGAAAAAATCCATTGACATCTGTGCGGGGGGGGGGCGGGATAATGGCTGTGATTTTTTGAAAAAGGGGGATAAGTTCCCATGGGACGGTTTACACTAGCGCTCTGCTTAGTGGTAGCCATCGTAACCGGAGTCGGGCTCGGCGTGGTTCGCGCGCACGCGCAAGTTCATGACTGCTGCGGTGTCGCTTACGAAAACTTCGGCATCGAGGGTGACGTTGTGTGCTTCTCCGGGTGCAATGTATGCGGCCTAGACGTGTGCGAGGACGCGCAGTGCGATGCCCTCGGTTGCGGGCTAGGTGAGGGTTACATTAAGACCTGTATCGCTCCCGATTACTGCAACCAAATTTATGCGTGTAACCCTTGCGACTAGGACGAAGGAGGACGTATGAGAAGGACGGCGGCATGGACCCTTGTCGTGATCGCTCTCGGGGTTTTCAGCTATTGGGTTTCCAGAGCGGTTACCGTGCGAGCGGAACGGGGTGAATGGGTCCCGTTCACCGCGGCGATGGTCGAGAGGAGCTACTCAGGAAGCTCGACCAAGCCGTCGAATATCGAGAACTATGTCTACGCGAGGAGGAGGGACGGATCGTGGGTCAGGGATACTAAGAGACAGATAATGCCTGATGGCGGATGGGGGGACATGAGGGTCGTGGAAGACTACTCGAGTGGCAGCCGGACCACGGTGGATCCTGGGACCGAGTCGCTAGTGACTTATCCCTACTCCGCGAAGTCGGTGGCGCGGCTTTCGGCGGCGCCCGCAGCCTGTAGCGCTGACCCGAACGCCCAGCACGCGACCTTGCTTGGCTATGACACGGTCATCGTCCGGCGCAACCTGGCGGGGCCTCCCGGCGAGGTGACGAAGGCCACCTACTGGAGGGCGCCTACCCTTAACTGCTTTGCACTGAAGGAGGTGGTAACCCTCGAGTGCGAAACGTGCCCTCCCGCCCGCAACACCCGAGAAGCCCTTCTGGTGAGCGAAGGGGATCCGTCTCCTACGCTGTTTGAGATTCCCGCCGGCTACGTCGAGCGGACGCCTTCGCAAGTGTTCGCAGAGTTCGCGAGGCGCTTTCCCGCCAGACCACAGACGCCCGCTGAGACGGGGCGGAGGCTCGATCAGGTCTACCAATCCTTTCGGAAACAGGCCCACTGACACGAGGGCGAAGGCGCGGGCTCCCGAGGCGTGCCCCTAAAACCTCTCCCGGCTCACCAGCCCTTTCCTCGGCTTCCGAAAGCACCTCCATCGTGGCGAGATAGCGGGTGGTCCAGTCGTCACTCCGCATGACGTGTATGAGAACAACATCAATGTAGTCGATATTCAATTCCTTGCGGAACCGGTCGATGTCGGCACGCATGCCCTTGTAGTCCCGACTGTCTGATTTCGTGGCAATGAAAAAATTATCCTTGACACGCGCCTTCCGACTGGTTAGTATTGCTGTTTACAATTGAATATAAGGTTCAGTTACCCTGAATCTCATCCAGAGTGGCCGAGGGACGGGCCCTATGACGCCACGGCAACCGCTCCGAATTTATCGGAGGTCAGGTGCCAACTCCTACCCGGAATTGGGGAAGATGAGAGGGACCTTTAATTTATGGTTCTTACAACGCCTCTCCGATGGATCGGGAGAGGCTTTTTAATTTAGCGCCTCCTCCGAAACGATACCCGCCCAGCCCGGCCCGCCTGTGATGAGTACCCGAGGAGGCACTGTGAGTTACGTCCTGAAGCTGAAATGTCGAGAGTGTAGCCGGGAGTACCCGCTCGAGCCGCTGGCGGCGTGCGAGGAGTGTTGGGCTCCGCTCGAAGTGGTTTACGATTACGGGCGCTTATGGTCCGATATCCGCCGCGAGGACATCGTCTCCCGTCCGGCGACGATGTGGCGTTACAGGGAACTGTTGCCTTTGCTTGGTGAGCCGCACGTGGGACGTCACACCGGATTCACGCCGTTCATTCGCGCCCGGCAGCTTGAGCAGGCCCTTGGCGCGCGCGAGGTTTACATCAAGAATGACGCCGTGAACCACCCCACGCTTTCCTTCAAGGACCGCGTGGTGGCCGTCGCGCTCAGCAAGGCTCACGAGTTTGGATTCAAGACGGTCGGCTGCTCCTCCACCGGCAACCTCGCCAATGCCGTTGCGGCCCAATCCGCGGCCGGCGGCTTTTCCACTTTCATTTTCGTCCCTGCCGACATTGAGCCCGAAAAGATCGTAGCCACAGAAGTGTACGGCGCAAAGGTGGTCCGCGTTAACGGCAACTACGACCAGGTGAACCGGCTTTGTTCAGAGATCGCCCAGAAATACCCTTGGGGGATCGTGAACGTCAACCTGCGGTCCTATTACTCCGAAGGCTCGAAGACCGTGGGCTACGAAATTGCCGAACAACTCGGTTGGCGGCTGCCACAGAACATCGTGGTGCCAATGGCCGGCGGCGCGCTGATTAACAAGATCAATAAAGCCTTCTGGGAATTCGGGCAGCTTGGCTGGGTGGAAAGCACTCCTGTCCGGTTTTTTGGAGCGCAAGCCACGGGATGCTCGCCCATCACCACCGCTGCCAAGAATGGAACCACCGAAATCACGCCGCAAAAACCCCATACCATTGCCAAGTCGCTTGCCATTGGCAATCCTGCGGACGGCGCCTTTGCCGCCAAGCTCATCCTTTCGAGTGGCGGCGCCGGGGAAGACGTGAGCGATGATGAGATTGTTGACGGCATGTTGCTGCTGGCCGGAACCGAGGGCATCTTTACGGAAACCGCAGGCGGCGTCACCGTGGCCGTGGCGCGGAAACTGATCCGCGAAGGGCGATTGAATCCCAATGAATCGATGGTGCTGGCGATCACCGGCAACGGACTAAAAACTCCGGGCGTGCTTCAAGGGCGCACGGATTCGAACGCCGCCATCCGGCCCAAGCTCGAGGAATTTGAAGAAGCCTTTGTGCCTCAGCTTGAGTTAGAATCGGCTCTTAAGTCCTAGCAGCTTGTTTGAAATCTGAGAATATTGTCAGCCTTCAGCTTGCGCTGCTTGTTCTTTTAGCTGACCGCTGAAGGCCGATTGCTTTTCCATTGTCCTTGGTCCCTTAGAAAACCCAGCATGAGCGGATCTGCCACCATCCGGGTTCCCGCAACCAGTGCCAATCTGGGTTGCCTGTTTGACTGCGCGGCGCTGGCGCTGGGCCTATACTTGGATGTTCACGTCACGCCCTGCGCCGATTGCCGGATTGAAGTCAAATACAGTGGCGTGACCCCGGACCGCGTCCCTTGCGATGAGACCAACCTCATCGCCCGGACGATTAACCGGATCCTGGCAAGCTGGAATAAGCAGCAGGGTTTCAAGCTCGAGATCCAGAATCAAATTCCGATCGGCGTGGGCTTGGGATCGAGCGCCGCAGCGGTTGTGGCAGCCTTAGCCGCCGCCTATTTCCTGAAGGATCACTTCCCCACGGACGACCAGATTCTTGCCGCTGCCTCGGAAATCGAGGGCCACCCGGACAACGCGGCGGCTGCCTGGCTCGGCGGCTTCACGCTGGCAGCCCAACAAGACGGGCGCATTTTTGCCTCTTCGTGTACGTTGCCGGATAATCTTAGCATCGTCGTGACTGTGCCGGATTATGCTCTCCCCACGGAAAAAGCGCGCCAAGCCATTCCGGATTCTTACTCGCGGGCCGACGCCGTCCACAACCTGCAACGGGCTGCGGCGCTCGCAGCGCGCATCTTTTCCGGAAAGATGGACCTCCATCCGCTGCTCTTCGATGACTGTTGGCACCAACCCTACCGGGCCCCGCTGGTGCCTGGCCTGACAGAACTGCTGAAGCTCCGCCATCCCGACCTGGCTGGACTTTGCCTGAGCGGCGCGGGACCTTCGGTGCTGGCGCTGGCCCGGCACAACGCCGAACCTCTGGGTGAAATCATCCGTCAGGTCCTTGCGGACCACGGCGTCAAATCTCAAACCTACCTGCTTCCCGTTGATAATCGCGGCGCCAAAGGGTGGTGCCGGCCTGCTTGACGGCTCGTCGGGACTCACAGGCCGCAACGGATCCCCCAGCATCACGACCCTTGACCCCAACTCCCATCTTGAGTCAACCTACAAGCCTGCGCTCGCCGCAGGGTTGGCGACCGCCTTTCTGATTTATCCAAAGACTTCTCATGGCAAAATTTTCGGTGTTCGTTCGCGATTCATCGTTCCGCAAAACTTCCCCGGCCTACGTTTGGACGGCATGGGCCGCGATTGTAATTTCTTTTACACTCTGCCGGCCCGATGCGGGGTTCGGGCAAGCATCATCCACCGGATGGACTATCCAGGGAACGGTTGAGGATCCTTCGGGGCAACGCATTCCGGGTGCATCGGTGAAGTTTGTAAGTGGAAAACTCAAGGCATCGGCGCTCACCGATTCGCAAGGTCATTTTGGGCTGGCCAAGGTTACGGCAGCTTCGGGCACGCTTCAGGTTAGCGCGCCCGGGTTCACTTCGATTACCCAGCCATGGCACGCGGGGAGCAACCGAATTTCCCAGCTTGCAATCACCCTGCAACTCGCATCCCCCACCCAACAAGTGAACGTGACCGCAGCGCGCATCCCATTACGCTTGGGAGAAACACCCGCCAGCGTCGTGGTCCTTTCGCAGCAAGTTCTGGAATCCACTCCGGCGCTCACGCTCGATGGCGTGCTGCAACAGATCCCAGGTTTCAGCCTGTTTCGGCGGTTAGGAAGCCGATTCGCCAATCCCACCACTCAGGGTGTCTCACTGCGAGGGGTTGGCGCCAGCGGCGCCAGCCGCGCGCTGGTCCTGACCGACGGGATTCCGTTGAACGATCCATTTGGCGGTTGGGTTTACTGGGACCGGCTTCCGCGCGAATCGGTGGGCCGTATCGAGACCGCCGAAGGCGGCGCCTCCGACCTTTATGGCAGTGATGCCCTGGGCGGAGTGATTGATTTAGTTCCTCGCCATGCTCAAAGCAATGTGTTGGACGTGGACGCTTCCTATGGGAACGAAAATACGCCGGACGTTTCCATGTGGGCAAACGGTGTGCTCGGGCGGTGGTCGGGGCAACTGGCGGCTGAGGCGTTCTCGACGGATGGATACGTTCTGGAGCCGCTTAATCAGCGCGGACCCGTTGATACGCCGGCGGGATCGGCTCACAACGTGGCAACCTTAACGATCGATCGCCAGCTTACGGACCATGCGCGGGCCTTCCTGAGTGGCTCGATCTTCCAGGAGACGCGGCAGAACGGAACGCCGTTGCAAACCAATCGCACGCATTTGAGGGAACTTGCCGCGGGGTGGGACTGGCAGTCGGCCCAGGCAGGTAATTTTTCTGCTCGCGCCTTCGGCGGCCCTGAGTTGTACGATCAAAATTTCTCGGCGATCGCGGCGAACATGGCCAGCGAGACGCTGACCGACGTGCAGCGAGTGCCCGCCCAGCAGGTGGGCGGCTCATTCGAGTGGAACCGCGCGGCCGGGACTCATCAAACCCTGGTGGCGGGCGTGGACGCGCTCCAGGTACGCGGATCGAGCAACGAGGAGCATTATTTCAAAGGCCAACCTTCGCAGGACACCGGCTCCGGTGGCCGGCAAAACACGGAAGGAGTCTACGGCGAAGACCTCATCCGGCCAGCCTCCAAGTGGCTGGTCACAGCCGGCGGCCGCGTGGACCATTGGCGGAATTTTGACGGCCTCATCACCACGCTTCCCCTTTCAAAACCCGGTCCGCCCACCGTCACAGACTTCGCCAACCGCGCCGAGACGGCCTTCAGTCCGCGGCTTTCCATTCTGCGGAAAGTTAGCTCCACCGCGTCGCTCTATGTTTCCGCCTACCGTGCCTTCCGCGCCCCCACGCTGAATGAACTCTACCGCACGTTTCGTGTCGGCAATATTGTGACGGATGCGAACTCCGCTCTCGGAGCGGAACACTTGACCGGCGGCGAGGCTGGAGCACAATGGTCGCCGGGCAACGGCTGGTTGAATGCGCGGGCCTCACTCTTCTGGAGCGATATAGCCGATCCCATCGCTAACGTTACCCTCACCACCACGCCCAGCCTCATCACCCGCCAGCGCCAGAACCTGGGCAGCACGCGCTCGCGCGGGCTGGAACTGGAGGCGTTTGCCCGCCTCTCCAGCCGTTGGACGCTTTCCGGTGGTTACCAGTATGTTGAAGCTACGGTCACGAGCTTTCCGGTCGAGCGGGCGCTGGTCGGCTTGTGGATTCCCGAGGTTCCGCGCAACACTGCAACTTTCCAGGCAACTTATTCTCAGCCCTCCGGCTGGACTTTCGCGCTCCAGGGGCGCTATACCGGTTTGCAATATGATGACGATCTGAATCAGTTTCCCCTGCCGCCGGCCTTCACTTTGGATACGCTCGTTTCCCATCCGCTCGGACACCGCTTGGAAATCTACGCGGCGGCGGAGAATCTTACGGCGGATCGCTATGCCGTGGCGCGCGTGCCTTTCACCGAGATTGGCCCCCCGGTGCTGGTGCGGGGCGGCATTCGGCTTCACTTGGGTGAAAAGTGAGTGGGCCCCATTCACTTATTCTTCCATACCGGCTTGCGTTTTTCGGCCAGCGCCCGTAGGCCTTCCTGGGAGTCCTCAAGCTCAAAGAGCTGATTCAGATAAATATCCCGCGACTTGCGGAAAGCCTCGTCAAACGGACGCCACGTTCCTTCGAAGACGACTTGTTTCAGCATGGAAACCACGGGCGCGCTTTGCTCGGCGATGCGTTGGACGAAAGCGCGCAATGTTTCCGCCAGTTGCGCGCGCGGAACGACGCGGTTCACCAGACCCATCTGCAAGGCTTCCTGCGGGCCGATCGATTCGCCGGTGAGCAGCATTTCGAGCGCCCTTTTCGGGCCGATGATGCGGGGATAGACGATGGCGCCGAGCGGCGGAAAAACGCCGAGCTTGATTTCCGGCTGCAGGAAACGGGCCCGCTCTGTGGCGATGGCCAGATCGCAAAAGGCGGCAAGCTCGCTGCCTCCCGCCGAGGCCAGTCCGTCCACCACGGCCAGCACCGGCTTGCCGGCATCGTGCATGGCCCGGAAGACGTCATGAAAAGCCTCCATCATCTGGAACACCATGTTGCTGCGATATCCGGTGGCTTCCACGCCCATGCTGAAATAGCCGTCGCATTCGGGCGCGGCGTCCAATAGCACCATGCGCACATCGGGACGCGAGTGCAAGCCTTCAATAGCCGCAAAAATCTCCTGGAGCATTTGGAAGTTCAGGACGTTTTGAGGAGGACGATTGAGTGTGAGGTGGGCGACGTTGCCGGAATCATCCCAGCGAATGAATTCAAAATCCCTCTTGAGCCGGTTTTCAGTCCCCATCGGAACAAAGCTGGAAATGTTTTCATCGGGCATGGTCATACCTTTCTAAAGCGGTCAGCATTCGGCTTTCTGCAAGAACCCGCAGGTTGAGTGCTGCGGGCTATACACACCGTCGTAAGCCGGCGACGCCCGGTTCTGTAGCGCCCGTCTGTGACCGGCGGATTTCGCCGCTCCCTGCCAGGGCAAGCTCCGAGCGGCGCTACAGCAAATGCCCGCCGCCGACTTTTGTCCTCGTGTATAGATTCTCACCACCCAGCAGTCAGTACGAACAACAGATGCTTAAGACTGAAACCCGATTGCTGAAAGCTTTCTCACGCCCGCTCAAGTTCCAAAGCCGCGCCCATGCCGCCGGAGACGCAGAGCGTTGCTAATCCTCGCGCTGCGCCACGTTTGTTCATCTCATGGACTAGCGTGACGGTAATGCGCGCGCCGGTGCAACCGATGGGATGACCCAGGGCGATGGCGCCTCCGTTCACGTTCAAACGGCTTCGATCAAAATGCAGCTCACGGTCGCAGGCCAAAACCTGCGCTGCAAAGGCCTCGTTCAATTCCACCAGGTCATAATCATCGAGAGTGCGCCCGGTTTTCTTGAGCAGCTTCTCAACCGCCGGCACCGGTCCAATGCCCATCACGCGCGGGTCCACACCGGCCGTCGAGTAATCCACAATGCGGGCCAGCGGCTTGACCTTGGCGGCGCGGGCGCGTTCTCCGGAAACCAGCATCAGCGCCGCGGCTCCATCCGTGATGCCGGAAGAGTTGCCAGCCGTGATGGTGCCCACTTTCGAGAACACCGGCGGCAGCTTTGCCAGCGAAGTAGCGGAAGTCTCAAAGCGCGGATGTTCGTCGGCAGTGAACTCGATCACTGCTTTTTTCAATCTCACTGTGACCGGGGTGATCTCGTCCCGAAACCGCCCGGCTTCCATCGCCGCCTTGGCCCTTTGCTGGCTGGCAAGCGCAAATTCATCCTGTTCTTCGCGACTAATGGTATATTGCTTCGCCAGGATTTCGGCGGTTTCGCCCATCATCATCTTAGCCAGCGGACAATTGAACCCATCCTGGTACATGGCGTCCACCAGCGCCTGATGGCCCAACCGCGCCCCCCATCGAGCTCCTTCGACGAAGAAGGGAACGCGGCTCATCGCTTCCGTGCCGCCCACCAACATCACATCCGCATTGCCCAGTGCGATTTCCTGGTATCCAAGGATGATGGCTTTCATTCCGGAAGCGCAGGCTTTGTTCACGGTGAAAGCCGGAACACGTTCTGGAACGCCCGCCCGCACTGCGATCTGCCGCGCGGGATTGGGACCGCTACCCGCTTGCCGGGCCTGCCCGAAGATGGTTTCGTTCACGTCCTCCGCCGCCACACCGGCCGCTTTCAACGCAGCTTCCGCCGCAATTGCTCCCAGGTCCGGAGCCGTAAAGTCGCGCAGGCTTCCGCCAAATTTTCCAATCGGAGTCCGGACCGCGCTCAAAATGTAAACGTCTTTCATGGGTCATTAAAACGCTTTCATCCTCAGTCTAGTACAACGCCCGTGAATTCGGGGGCGGAATCAACGCCTACCGTCAAAGCTGCGTCATTCTCGCACCCCGCGTCATTCCCGCCCCCGTACGTCATTCCCGCGAAAGCGGGAATCCATCCTATCCACACGGCCGTAAGCCGGCGACGCCCGGTTCTGTAGCGCCGGTCTGTGACCGGCGGATTTCGCCGCTCCTTGCCCGGGCAAGCTCCGAGCGGCGCTACAGCAACCAAACCGCGCCACTCCCAATCAACCCTCCGGTTTGACATCCTAAATTGTCTCCGTTAATCTTTTAATCAGGAAGGATTTGGAGAGCCCTCCGGGAAGCGTTCCTGATCCCCACTGAATTCCACAGGATTGGCCATGCGCAGAGTCTATCTGGACAACAACGCGACCACGCCACTTGCCCCCGAAGTGTTCGAGGCGATGACGCCGTGGCTCACCGAAGGGTTTGGCAACGCCTCATCCATTCATTGGTACGGCCAGCAGGCCGCCGCTGCCGTGGAAGCCGCGCGGGAAGCGGTTGTCGCGTTCCTTCACGCTCAGGCAGCCGAAATCGTCTTTACCAGCGGCGGGACGGAGGCGGACAATATGGCGCTCATCGGAGTGGTGGATGCCGCCAAGACACCAGGCGGCTCGAAACACATGGTGACCACGGCCATTGAGCATCACGCTGTACTCCACACTGCGAAGGCGCTCGAAAAGCGGGGCGTGCGCGTGACCTACGTGGGCGTAGATCCCTCCGGCATCGTAAACCCTGATGAGATCCGGGACGCGATCACACCGGACACAGTGTTGATCTCGGTGATGCACGCCAACAACGAATTGGGCACGGTTCAACCCATCGAAGAGATCGGCCGGATCGCCCGCGAGCATGGAATCCCGCTGCACACGGACGCCGTGCAATCAGCCGGGAAGATTCCGCTGGATGTAGACAAGCTGAATGTGAGCCTGCTTTCACTTTCCGCCCATAAGCTGTATGGCCCCAAAGGCGTTGGCGCTCTCTTTGTTCGCAAAGGAACGCAACTCCGGTCGCTTCTTTTTGGCGGCGGCCACGAGCGCGACCGCCGCGCGGGCACCGAGAACGTGGCGGGCATTGTGGGTTTTGGGGCGGCGGCGGGTCTGGCGATGAGAACTTTGAATGAGGAGCCGGACAGGCTGGCCGGTTTGCGGGACCGGTTGGAGGCGGGAATTCTGCAATCCATTCCTTCAGTTCGAATCAATGGCGATCTGAAGCGCCGCATCCCCAATACCTCGAGCGTGACTTTTGAGTTTGTAGAAGGCGAGGGATTTGTGATTGCGGCGGACCTGCGCGGGCTTGCTTGCTCCACCGGTTCTGCATGTTCATCGGGATCGGTCGAACCCTCGCACGTTCTGACCGCTATTGGCCAGAGGCCGGAACAAGCCCGCTCCACGGTCCGACTCAGTCTGGGGCGGTTCAACTCTCGGGAAGACATTGACGGCGCGCTCAAGGTGATTCCCGAGGTGGTTGCCCACCTTCGCCGGCTCTCACCGCTTTACCCGGAATGCGCCGCCAAATCCGATGGCGCTGGTGCAGCGTTGTCCTCAGCTCCGAAATAATTGAGAAGACGCGCCCTGACGCCGGTTTTAGGATTGATGCGCTTCTTGAGAGAATTTTCGTATGACGATTGCAGTAGCCATGAGTGGTGGGGTAGATAGTTCAACCGCTGCCGCCATTCTGGCCGGACAGAATTCGGTGGACGCGGGAGGAGAGCAGCTCCGCGTGGTGGGGCTGACGATGCAGCTCTGGAATCAGCGCCGCCTTCCCGTGTTGCAAGGCGGCAACCAGAGCGACGTCCGCCCCGGCCAAGCGAGCGGCCGGTGTTGTTCGCTGGACGACGTGTATGACGCGCGTCGCGTCGCCAACTTTCTCGGCATTCCGTACTATGTCGTGAATTACGAGCGCCAGTTTGAGGAGACCGTCGTCCGGCCATTCGTCGAGCAATACTTGGCGGGCGAAACGCCCATCCCTTGTAGCCGTTGCAACACGGAAATCAAGTTTGAGCAGTTTGTCCGCACCGCGCTCTCGATTGGTGCGGATTCAATTGCCACCGGACACTACGCCCGGGTGCGCCGTGACGAAGCCGCCGGACGTTACCGCCTGTTTGCCGCTGTCGATCCTTCCAAGGACCAATCCTATTTTCTTTTCGGCCTGACGCAGGAACAGCTTTCGCGCGCCTTGTTCCCATTGGGCGAAATGACCAAAGAGCAGGTTCGGCGCATTGCCCGCGAAAGAAGGCTGCCCGTGGCGGAGAAGCCCGAAAGCCAGGAAATTTGCTTTGTGCCCAAGGGATCCTATCGCGACTTCATCGACGCTTATCTTGGCGAGCAAGGCGAAGAGAGGGATGACCAGGGTGGTGAAATTGTTTTGAGTGATGGCCGTGTTCTCGGCCGTCATCAGGGTGTTCACAACTTTACGGTAGGCCAGCGCAAAGGTTTGGGCTTTGCGACGGGCTCGCCCCTCTACGTCATCGAAATCGACCGCGCCCACAATCGCGTTGTTGTGGGCGCCAACGATGAGCTGTCGAAGAAAAGCTGCCGGGTTCGGGACGTAAATTGGATTCGGCTGTGCTGTGAGGGCCAGACTGTCGAGGCCCGCGTCAAGATCCGCAACAAGCACGTTGCGGCGCCCGCCCGCGTCACCACACAGCCGGGGGGCGAGGCGTTGGTGGAATTCACTGACCCGCAGCGCGCCATCACACCCGGCCAAGCGGCGGTTTTCTACGATGAAGATGAGGTCCTGGGCGGCGGCTGGATTGCCGAGGCGTTTTAGCGCCAAGCTTAGGAGCCCGTGAACCTGTCATGGGGGCGGGCAAACATAACGTAAAGCGTGGGCAACAAGAAGATACTGATGGCAAGCGCGGCGATCAAACCTCCGACAATAACAATGGCGAAGGGCCGCTGCGAATCGGAACCGATCTGGTGGGAGAGGGCGGCCGGAAGCAAGCCCAACGTGGCCACCAGCATGGTCATCATAATGGGACGGAGCCGGAGTTGCGCGCCTTCCAGAGCGGCTTCTTCCAGCGGCAAGCCTCTTTGCCGCAATTGGTTCATATACTCCACCATGATGACGCCAATCTGCACGGAGACCCCAAACAATGCCAGTAGGCCGACGCCTGAAGAGACGCTGAAATGAGTTCCGGTAATCCACAGCGCCAGCATACCTCCAAGCGGGGCCAGCGCCACATCCAGAAGGATGACGAGCCCCCACTTGTAGGTATCGAAAGCGACGTAAAGAATGAGGAAGATCAGCAGCAGGGTGATGGGCACAATGAACGTCAGGCGGCGGTTGGCGCGTTGCTCGCTGGCGTATTCGCCCGCCCAGTCCAGGCGATAGCCGGGAGGCAGCTTCACCTTGGCATTCACTTCGCGGATGGCTTGGCGCACCGTGCCTCCCAAGTCGCGGCCCCGCACGCTGTATTTGATGGCGATGTATCGCTCGTTGGCTTCACGGTAAACCATGGAAGCGCCGTCTTGGACTTGGATATCGCACAGTTGGCCCAGTGAGACACGTTCGCCTGACGGGGCCAGGATGCGGATATTGGCAATCTGTTGGATGGTGCTACGGTAAGGCTCCTGGTAGCGCACGACCAGGTCATAGCGTTGCTCGCCGATCAGAATCTGGCTGACGGCCTTGCCGCCCACCGCCGTCTCCACAGCATCCTGAATGTCGCTGACGTTGATGCCGAAGCGGTCCGCGGTGGCGCGGTTGACGATCAGATTGACATTGGGCTGCCCGAGCACGCGGAACACACCCAGGTCCTGAATGCCAGGAATGCCCTGCATGACATTGACAATCTGGTCGGCTTTGGCTTCAAGCGTCTTGAGGTCCGGGCCGATCAGTTTGGTTGCCAGCTCACCCTTGACGCCGCTCACCGCTTCCTCCACGTTGTCCTCGATGGGTTGCGAAAAACCCCAAATCACGCCCGGAATTGTATCCAGCTTTTTATTCATGGCGACGATCAGGTCGTCCTTGGTGCGGAACTGCGGGCGCCATTCGGATTGGGGCTTCAAATCAACGAAGTATTCGGTGTTAAAAAAGCCGGTCCAGTCTGTGCCGTCATCGGGACGCCCGACTTGCGAAACGACCTCAGTCACTTCCGGAAACGAGGCCAGAATCAGACGTGCCTGGCGAACCACTCGCTCGCCTTCGGACGGTCCGGCGCTGGCCGCGAGGGTTCCCCTCGCCCAGATGGCTCCCTCATCGAGATGAGGCAGGAATTCGGAACCAATGATCCCCCCGAATCCAAGATAAAGGCTAAATGCAAAGAGGGCGATGGCCGTGCCCACCGTCGCCCGGCGATGATCGAAGCACCACCGCAAACCACTCCGGTAGCGGGTGGTGAGAAAAGCCAGAATAGGGTTCTGCCATTCCTTGACGCCGGAGCGAAGCAGGAAACTGGTGAGCACCGGCGCCAAAACCATGGCGAAGATCAAAGCCCCCAGCAGGGCGAACGCTACCGTCCACGCCATGGGTTGAAAGAGCTTGCCCTCCACGCGTTGTAGGGTGAAAATGGGCAGATAGGCTGTGATGATGATCAGGATGGCAAAGAAAACCGGCCGCTGCACCTCATGCGCGGCGTTGCTGATGAGCTCACCGATCGGCTGGTCCTTCCCGTTACGCCGGGCGAGGTGGCGCAAAATGTTTTCAACCATCACCACGGAGCCATCCACCACCATGCCAAAATCGAGCGCCCCCAAGGAAAGGAGGTTGGCAGGGATGTGGCGCAGGTCAAGAAAAATAGATGCAAACAGCAAGGAGAACGGAATGGTGGTGGCCACGATCAGGGCGCTGCGAAAGTTTCCGAGGAAGAAAAACAGTATCAGCGTCACCAGGATAAAACCTTCGGTGAGGTTGTGCAGGACCGTATGGGTGGTGAAATGCACCAGGTCGCTTCGGTCCAGAAAAGGGACAATTTTCACGCCCGGCGGAAGGATGGTTTTATTCAGTTGTTCCACTTTCTGGTGGATGGCCTTGAGCGTGGTTTCCGCTTCGGCTCCCTTGCGCAGCAGCACCACCCCTTCCACCACGTCGTCGTCATCCACCACGCGTCCATTTTCGTAGTGAATAGCCTTGCCGATCTTACCCAGCCGTATCTTCGGCCCTTGGACAACCCGGGCAATATCCCTCACGCGCACCGGTGTCCCGTTCTGTTCTTTCAAGACCGTGGCGCCCACGTCATCCGTGGTCTGCATCAATCCGACCACACGGATGTTAAACTCCTGTTGTCCGTGTTCGATGAAACTGCCGCCGGCATTGGTGTTGTTGGCGGCGAGCGCTTGCTCCACCTGGCCGATCGAGAGTCCGTAGTCGATCAGCTTGTTGGGATCGACGCGCACCTGGTATTCCCGCGTGATGCCGCCGAAACTGGAAACGTCCACCACGTTCGGAACGGACTTGAGTTGTTTCTCCAGTACCCAGTCTTCCAGAGACTTGAGACCCATCAAGTCATACTTAGGGTTGGTGCTTTCCAGCGTGTACCAATAGATTTGCCCCACCGGGCTGTAATCCGGTCCGAGCTGTGGGCTAACGCCGGACGGAAGCGTGACCATTGACAGCTTTTCCAGCACCTGTTCGCGGCTGAGCAGGTCGTTCGCCTGGTCGTCGAAAACCAGGACTACGGCGGACAACCCAAATAGAGAAAAGGACCGCAAATGAGTGAGGTGCGCAATGCCGTTCATTTGAATTTCGATGGGAACTGTGACCTGTTGCTCCACCTCCTCAGCGGCATGACCCGGCCATTGAGTGATTACTTGCACCCAGGTATCCGCAACATCGGGGTAAGCCTCGACGGGAAGCCGGTGGAAGGAAACGACGCCCCAGATTAAGAGCAGAACGCCAACGCTGAGCACCAGCATTTTTTTGCGAAGGGCGAAATCCACAATGCGGCGGATCATCGGCCTTACTCTTCTCCCGCCGTGCTGGCAAACTGCAGGGCGTCGGCAATGACGAGTTGATTGGGGCTGAGGCCGGTGCGGATCTCTTGAAGATTGCCGGGCGTGATGATCCCGGTTGTAACTTCGATGCGGCGGAACTGGTTCCCGCCTTGCGGCACAAAGACCCAGCTTTTGTCGTGCAGGCGGAAGATGGCCGTAGTGGGAACGAGCAAGGTTTGGCGCCGTTTCCGGGAGATGAATTCAACGTTGGTGTACATCTGCGGTCTCATCAGCAAGCCGGGGTTCGCCAGCACCACGCGCACGGTTGCGGAGCGGGTGTTGGGATCGAGCACCCCGGAAATATTACTGACACGGCCTTGAAGCTTAAGGTCCGGATAAGCATTTAAAAGCACCTTGGCCGCATCGCCCACCGCCACATCGGGAAGATCGTTCTCATAAACGCTGGCCAGTACCCAGACCTGAGAAAGGTCGGCAATCGTAAACAAGCTGATGGAGTTGCCGGCTGCCACCGTCTCTCCACCGGCAGTGTTCTGCTCCACAATCACCCCGGAAACTGGCGCGGTGATTTCGACAATCGAGGAGAGATGGTTCATGTCGCCACCCAGAATGTGGATCTGTTGGGCATTGGTGGCCACATCGACGCCGGCCTTCTGTTCATCGTCCTGGGCCTGCTGCAAATCCTTGAGCGCGACCGCGCCATACGCATAAAGCGCCTGGGCGCGGCCCAGCGCCGCGCGGGTCAGCTTCTCATCCGCTAGGGATTTCTGATAGGCATTAATGGCGGAGGCCAAGTCAGGGCTGTGCACCACCATCAAGACCTGCCCTTTTTCCACTTGGTCGCCCAGTTTGGCCCGGATTTCAAGCGCCCTACCGCCGGCCAGCGAGGTGACATGTACGGTTCGGCTGACCTCCGGCGCGACTACGCCTGGGGCGCTCAATTGGCCCTGCAAGAGCCGGTCCTGAGCAGGAACCAGCTTGAAAAGCCCGGGGTTCGGGACGGTCACCACTTCCGGCCCCGAAGCATTTTCAATCTTAACCTGGGCGTTTGCTTGGCCGGATTTCGCTTGCCCGGTGCATCCGGCGGTGAGCGCCACGCCTGCCGCCAGGCCGGCAAGGGCAAGCCCTCGCCAAAACGGTAATGAGAATTTAAGGTCTTTCATGGGATTACCTCAAAGGATTACCTCAAAACACTCCGCAATCGGCTTCGTTCATGCCCGCAGTGGCCAAGGGAAACTGCTCGGGATGAGCCACCCTGAACACGCCATCATCCTGTTCATGTACCACCTGCGCGGGGGGTGGCCCGGTATCACCGCCTTGCGCTGATGCGCCGGCGACGCGCCTTCCGCAGGCAGCAGTTGAAAGAATCACGCACGAACACAGACTTGCTTCGAGAAGAAATGAGCGATTCATTGAACCACCTCTTGGCCTACCGCCATATTCAGTTGGGCCGCCGTCGTCAAGTAAGAACCAATCAAGTTCAAGTAGTTCAACCGAACACTTCGGTAGTCCTGCTGGGCTTGGAGAAAATCGAGCAAAGAGGCGCCGCCATTTTGGTAAGCGAACCAGAGGGTGTCACGTACTTGCGCGGCGCGCTGCAAGTAATTCGCCTTGTATGTTCTCAGGAGCGCCAGATTGCTCTCGATGGCAGCGTAGGCCGAATCAACGTCGCCGAAGACCTGAGCTTGGGTCGCATCGCGGAGCCGTTGGGCGCGGGTGATTTCTAGCGCAGTCCGGGCCTTTTCCCCCTGGTTCTTATCAAAGATGCGGATGGGAATGGAGACGCTCGCACCAACCGTATTGAAGTCGTACGGATTATTGAACGACGGATTCCGCGTGTACCAGGCGCTGATGACCGGGTCGGCGCTGCCGTTGGCCCAAGCAAGGCGATGATCTGTTTTAGCCTTCTCCACTGACTGCAGCGCGGCCCTGAGGTCCGGCCGAGTATCGAGCGCGACTTTGCGAAGCTCGTCCAAAGATGCGATCTGATCAGGAAAGTCGTAGGGTCCGGTGACGTCAAATTGCTCCACCGGCGTGCGCTCATTCAACAAGGTCAGAAGCTGGATCTTTGCCGTCCGTAGGTTTACCTTCGCAGTCTCGAGATCGGTCTCATATTGAACGCGCTGCAGTTCCAGGCGATCGAGATCTACCTGCGAGATGTCGCCCGCTTGTTTGCGGTCACGGCTCACTCTGAGTACCTGGTCGTAATAAGCGAGGTTCTGCCGGGCCAGCGCTAGAATCGCTTTCTCCTGGAGGGTTTGTACGAATGCGGCTCGCAGATTGAAAAGGAGATTTCGCTCCTGATCGGCGAGCTCGGACGTTGCGATCGTTGTGGCTTCGAGGGCGCTGTCCCTGCGCAACTCGCGCTTGTGCTGCCGCTCGATCAGCTGGCTTACGCCGGGCGATTTGTCAAGGCCAGCCAGCGGAAGCCAATGACCTGCGTAAGGGATGAGTTGAAACCCGTCCGAAGTAAAAGTGAATTCGGGATTGGGGCGCAGCCCCGCCGTGATCTCGTCCGCCCGCGATTCATCGATGCCGATCCTCCCCGCCTGGAGAATGGGGTTGGTAGCTTCGAATCGAGACCGCACCTCCGGCCAAGTCAGAGCCTTCTGGCACAGAGCGACTTGACTCACGCAGCACGTAGTCACAAGCGCGATGGTTAGCCGCCGCAAGCCCGCTGATGCAGACGCAATCAGGCCGCAGCATCTGCTCCCCCATACGGGGTCTAGGCTACGATGCGTTGTCATGTCTACTGTCTCCTTGGACGGCATCGGAGCCGCGCCGGCTTCGCGCCGCACTCGGCGCAGGGTTGGGCTCAAGCGCCGTCAGCGCCAGACACGCCGCAAGACCCGCAAGGGCGAGACCTCTCCAGTCGGGACACGGGAATCTAGGGTGCTTCATGGGATTGCCTCCCATCACTTGGGGAGAGCTTGATCCGAGTCACGGAATCAGCGTCCCAGGTGGATCAGTTCCCATCACCGGATTTCATCACGGACAGGGCGCAAACACCGGCGACCGGGATTCAACAGGCGCAAGGTTCTACGGGTGGTAAACGAGGCTAGGCAAGGGACAGGGAAAGAGGAGGTGCGCGGCTCGCAAAAGAGGGCAAGGAGCGGTCGCGTCCATGTTCGAACGGCACTCCTACGAGAGCGAAGAAACAGAGGGTGACCAGCAGCCCACGAATCGAAGAAATCTGGGAATTCTCGAGTGCGTCAGAGAGGCGCGCCAAATAAATCCCGGGCGTGTCGCTCGAGTTAGTGTTTACCGGGCTCCCTATCTGCGCGCTCGCCGGGGTTCCAACCTGCAGGCTTTTAATACGGACAAAGTCGTCGCTGACGGAGACCGAGGGAAAGAGCGCAACTGCCGCTACGAATACGGCGAGCCCACGGCGGCAACGGGCGGCAAGAGTGGTCCCGCGGCGGCGTTGCCGCTCGCAGACCACGAACACCGCCAAAGCCGCAACGGCGAACAACGCCCAGGCTAAATTCAGTCCACTCTCGACCGTCATAATCAGTGGTAAGTTTAACAGACGCCAACTTGCCATTTCAAGGCAACATATCACAAGTGAGGGTAGTGACGCAGTTTGCTGTAGCGGCGCTCTATGAGCGCCGGAAACCGTTGAGGATACAAGTTCGGCGCTCATAGAGCGCCGCTACAGCAAACAAACTGAGACACTACCCAAGTGACACCGCCGGCTGACAATACAGGGGCAATCTCCTCTTGGCACTCTCAGGCAAGCCATGTAATTTTTTCCGCATATGGCTTGTTGTGGACGAGTTCGGCAACAAGCCATATCCTATTGATTCAAAATGTTTTAACAGTCGATATTCGGTTGTGGCAATAAACTTGCCCTACAACAGGGCAGCGAAGTGCAAGCGTGTAGGCTGGCGCCACCGGCAAGGAGCCGGATGTTGAATCAGCAGAGTACCTACACCGGAATTCGCCTTGCAGACAAAGCTTTCTACACGCGAGAGACGCAGTGCGCGTCAAACGACCGGCGGCACTGGGAATCGAAAATTGGAGTGACCCAAAGTGAGGAGGAGGAAACGCAATGCGAAAAGTTCTCTTAACAGCCACAATATTAGTGGCGGTTTTTTCAACAGGTCTTTATGCACAGGATCAGGTGCAAGCCGATTCCACTGCGGCCGCGAAGCCGTCCATGAACGGTACGGTGCCGGTGTTCAAGGTTACGGTCGTGGGCCACACAGTGAAGGCTATCAATTATCACAATCGCCACTCCACCCAGATCGGATTTGAAGGCACGAGCTTGCTTGCCGGAGCCAAGGGTAAAGCAACAATCGAAAACAAGTTGGGTGCAGCCCACATTCACGCTCGCTTTAAGAAGCTGGAACCGGCGGTGAGAAAGTTTGGGCCGCCTTATCTGACCTATGTTCTATGGGCCATCACTCCGAACGGGCGCCCGGAGAACCTGGGGGAGATTCTAACTGATCCCAATGGCAATGCGGACATTCAGGTAACTACGAACATGCAAACTTTCGGGCTGATCGTTACGGCCGAACCCTACTTTGCCGTGACCCGGCCAAGCGACATGGTGGTGGCGGAAAATCGCGTGCTGCCGGGTACCACCGGCACCATCGAACAAGTGGCCGCGAAGACCGAATTGCTGAAGCGCGGACAATATACGGAGAACATCGCGGCAAACCAGGTGACGCCGCTTGTAACCACGGGCGAGGCGCCGCTGGACGTCTACGAGGCTGAAAACGCGATTCGCATCGCCAAATGGGCGGGCGCGGATCAGAAAGCCCAGGAGACGCTGAGCAAGGCTGAGCTTAATTTGCAGAACGCACAGCAAACTCTGGCCAACCACCACGGTGACAAGAAGACCGTAATCAACGAAGCCCGTGAAGCCGTACAGACCGCAGAAGACGCTCGAATCATCGCGCTGAACAAGCGCGAGGCCGAGCGTCAGTCTGAATTACGGCAGAACACAAAAGCTGCGCAGGCGCAGGCAACCCAGGCGCAGGAACAGGCAGCGCAAGCCCAGGAGCAAGCGCAGCAAGCAGCAGAAGCCAAAACCCGCGCCCGGGCGGCACAACAGCAAGCTGAAGAGCAAGCGCAGCAGGCCAACCTTGCTGCCCAGGATGCCGGCCAACGAGCCCATGCCGCTGAACTGCGCGCAGAGCAGATGCGCACCCAATTGTTGAAGCAGCTCAACATGATTCTCCAGACGCAGGATACGCCTCGCGGTCTGGTGGTGAGGATGTCAGACGTGCTGTTTGCTCCGGGAAGGTATGAACTGACTAACGATGCCAAACTGGCATTGGCTAAAATGTCGGGTGTGCTACTTGCTTATCCCGGCCTGAAGCTCGAAGTGGACGGGTACACAGATAGCACCGGCGGCGACGAGGTGAACCAGGCGCTTTCCGATAAGCGAGCCGAGGCGGTGCGGACGTTCCTGGTGCAACAGGGCGTTTCGCCGGACTCGGTCAGCGCAGAGGGCTTTGGAGATGCGAACCCCATCGCCTCAAACGACACGGCTCAGGGCAGGAAGCTCAACCGCCGAGTCGATATGATTGTTTCAGGCAGCCTGATAGGCACTCAGGTGACCGCCGCTTCACGCTAGTCTTCTTTATCTTATGGTGGAAGTTCTTTGGAGGCAGACTTCGCTGAGGGCATCCATCGTATTGTGAAGGATGCCCTCAGCGCGGACGCTCGATTATACGACAGCAGTTGGCACAGGCCTATTTTGGGGTCCGCGCTCACCGGGCGCTGAGAGCGGCGTGCGCCGAAGCGGGGAGATGGTAGGATTCCTGGTCGCTGGGATAGCGGGAGCCGGCCACGTCTTCGCGGAAACGGCAGATAGCATCCCGCATGATTTCGGCCACGCTGGCATAAGCGCGGACAAACTTTGCGGGCGGAGAAAAAGTCAATTTAAGGAGATCGTGAATCACCATTATCTGCCCGTCGCAATCCGGCCCAGCGCCGATTCCAATGGTGGGAATGCGAAGCCGCTGAGTGATGGCAGCGGCCACTTCACGGGGTATGCCCTCCAACACCAGCGCAAAAACGCCTGCATCTTCCAAGGCCAGCGCATCCTCCAGAAGCTCGCGGGCCGTATCGGCGGAATTACCCTGCACTCGATAGCCGCCCATCACCCGCACCGATTGGGGAGTGAGCCCAATGTGGCCGGCGACCGGGATTTCCGCATCAGTCAAGCGCCGGATGAGAGCCGTTCGCTTCCTTCCACCTTCCAGCTTGACGGCTTCCGCGCCCCCTTCCTTCAGAAAGCGGATGGCGGTGGAGACGGCTAAGTCGCTGGCCGCATGGTAGGAACCGTAGGGCAAGTCCGCCATCAGCAGGGCGCGCCGGGTGCCGCGCCGAACGGCCTTGAGGTGGTGAAGTATTTCATCGGCGGTGACCGGGAGCGTGGAATCGTAACCCAGCACCACTTGGCCCAGCGAATCTCCTACCAGGATCAGATCGATGCCGGATTCGTCGGCCAGGCGGGCGGCAGGGTAATCGTAAGCGGTAAGGCAGGCGATGCGCTGGCCCTTGGCTTTCTTTTCGTAGAGGACAATCGGAGTGACTCTGCTCACGGCCACCGCGTTGGGGTCCATGGCAACACCTCCTATATGGATTTCTTGAAGCGTAATATCAATGCCACCGCCGTCACAGCATGACTTCAATCGGCAAGCCGCAGGGAGCCCAAAATAAAAACCCTCTCTGCAACAGGGGTGATGCGCCGGCGCTCGCGAGACACCGGCAAGGAGGCCCGAGAGGGCCTTCACTCGCCCGGACAGAGAGGGTAACTTTTTCAGCCACCAGAGGGTGGCCGGGAGATTCGGCGGAAGGGCTATCCATCAGACCTTCCGCTCATTCTCCTGAAACTTTTTGTTTCCCGTCTCAGTCCGCCTTGGCGGATCCAAGCGGCAGAAAATATTGTGTCCCTTTCACTGGCTGCCGGAGGCGGCATACCAACTCTTCCAGGTCCCTGTTCTTATGAACGAAGTCGATCCCGGAGGTTTCCACCACCAGCAGGTTACTTTCCTTGTAGCGCACGAAAAAATGTTCGTACGCTTTGACGAGTTCTTCCAGATACTCGCCGGAAATCTGGTGTTCAGCCGGAAGGTTTTTGCGATCAATGCGCTCCCGGAGCTTTTCCGGCTTCGCGTGTAAGTATATCACCAAATCCGGGATGGGAACTTGGTCTGAAAAGATCGAATAATACCGGTTGTAGAGATCGAGTTCCTCATCCCCCAGATTCATGTAGGCGTAGATGCGGTCTTTGCTGAAAAGATAATCACACACCACCACGCGGTTCGCCGTAGCCTGGAGGTCCAGACTGAGCCACTGCTTGAAGCGCTCGATCAAGAAAAAAAGTTGGGATGCAAACGCCGCGCCCGGCCGGCCTTTGTAAAAATCCTCCAGAAATGGATTCTCCTCCACGTCCCGGAGCCGTTCGGCGTGGAGGCGCTCGGCCAGCAAATCCGCCAGACTGGTCTTGCCAACTCGAAGCGGTCCTTCAATGGCAATCAGCCGGGGTTGCTCGTATTGTGGGACTCCGGTCATAGGTGGCTTCGCGGGGGCAGCCGCCGTTCGGTTTGCGAATAGCCATTGTAAACCGGGATCGTATTGAAGGTGCGGGAAAAGAAGGCGAAGCCATCGACAAGCGAATTTCACGCAAAGCCGCGAAGCTTCACAAAGCAAACGAAAGGATTGTTCATTGCAGTCCTTGGCGTCTTAGCGTGAAACTGCTTGCTTCAGCCCATGAATTTGGCAATCACGGCACTACGGTGCTTCGAGCTTTATAACCTGGCTAGGGTCCTGCGAATCGTGCAGCATTTCAGCCACGGTTTGCCCGGTGACGGGATGGCGCAGGTCCGGCGCAAGCTCCCTGAGCGGAACCAGCACGAAGCGGCGTTCTCCCATATGGGGATGAGGGACGGTAAGCTCGGCAGAGCGGATCACAAAATCCTCGTAGAGCAGTATGTCAATGTCAATCACGCGTGGACCTTTGGGCACGCCGGGCCGGCGTCCCAAGGCGCGTTCGACGGCTTTGCAGGCGTGGAGAAGCTTTAAGGGCAGAAGCTCCGTTTGCAGTTCCGCCACACAATTGATGAACCAGCGTTGCGGCATGAAGTCCACTGGCTCCGTGCGGTAAAAGGAGGAAACCCGGACGACTTCCACGCCGGAGTCTTGAAGCATGGCCAGCGCGTTGTGGATGGCGCCGGCGCGGTCACGGAGATTCGAGCCGAGGGAAAGGTAAACTCGCTTCATGAGCCGTCGCAAAGATTGCTTGCCCGTATTTTTCGCCGGCGGGACGGTACCCGGCAAAACGGGGTGGCGCTACAGGATTAATCAAACAGCGTCGGCGCAGTTCCGCGCTGGACCGGCATTTTCCCGAGCACCCGGTACGCAGGTTCATTCGCGCGGCGCCCGCTTTTGGTGCGGCTGATGAAGCCCTCCTTCAGCAGGAAGGGTTCCACCATGTCCACCAACGTCTCCACCTCTTCGTTCAGCGTGGCGGAGAGCGCCTCCACACCCACCGGACCGCCCTGATAATGGTCGATGATGGTGCGCAGGAAGCTGCGGTCCAGTTCGTCGAGGCCATGATCGTCCACGCCCTCCAGCCCCAGGGCGTTCCGGGCTACTTCAATCGTGATTTCCCCGGTCGCCCGAACGTCCGCGAAATCGCGCACCCGCCGCAGCAGACGGTTGACGATGCGAGGCGTGCCGCGCGCCCGCCGTGCAATCTCCGTCGCAGCCTCCGGCTCAATTTTCACGCTCAGCAAACGGGCGGAGCGAAGCAAGATGAGGGTGAGGTCTTCCTGGTCGTAGAAATCCAGGTGATAGAAGAGTCCAAAGCGGTTGCGCAGCGGCGCAGAGAGGCTGCCGGCGCGGGTGGTGGCGCCGATTAGCGTGAACTTCTTCAGCGGAACGTTGATAGTCTTCGCGAACATCCCCTTGTCCACCACGAAATCCACCTTGAAGTCTTCCATGGCGGGGTAGAGAAACTCCTCAATGTTGGCGGGAAGGCGGTGAATTTCATCGATAAAGAGGATGTCGCGCTCTCCCAGGTTGGTGAGAATGCCCATCAAGTCGCCGGTGCGCTCGAGGGCCGGGCCGGAAGTGACGGTGATCTTGGCCTCCATCGAAGCCGCGATAATGTGGGCGAGCGTGGTCTTGCCGAGGCCGGGAGGGCCGAAGAACAGGGCGTGCTCCAGCGCCTCTTGCCGCTGGCGCGCCGCTTCCAGCGCGATCCGCAGCTTTTCCACCACCTTCTTCTGCCCGATGTATTCATCCAGAGTGGGCGGACGAAGGCTGCGATTAAAGCTCTCTTCTTCCTTCGAAATCAGGTCGGGAGAAACCAGTCGTTCTCGGGGCATGTTTCCAAGCGCGGCTTGAATGCCGCTAAAGCATCTTCCCTTCTTTGCGGCCGGCAGTCAAGACTGCGGGATGGGGGTTGCGGCGCAATTTGCGGTAGCGGTCGCCGGAGTTCACCCCCTAGTATTACTCTGTTAAGTCGTTGGGCGAATCGGCGGTTGCTTCCCGGATGCGGGTATAGCCAGGTAAAACGATGAGAGGTGGCTTTGAATGCCTTAAAACCCAAAAAACTGCGGATTCAAAGCCAAAAATCCATCATTGCCCTTGATTTTAAATGGGTTACGTGGCTTTGTTCCTGAAAATCGACTATCTCAAGCAGATTCAATGGCTTACGGCAATAAAACGGCCTCGACATTGGCTTTGTTTCGGCTTTGTTCCATGCCTTTTTCTATTTTTTTCAATAGATTGCAGGCTTTTCCACAGGCAAAAAAGAATTGTTTTTTCTCCTATTTTGGCTCGCAGCAGCATTTTTACTGGTGTTTCTGCATGTCCGCATTGGCTTTGTTCCCCGATGCCATTCCGGCCTCTTGTTTTCAACGGCTTGCGCGTCATTTGCTGCACCCACGCCGGATTGGCGGTTTCCACAAGGCTCGCACCCGCATTTTTACTGGGGATTTTTAATATCCCGTCGAATTTTGCGCCTCGATGGGCAAAGGGGCAGCGCGAGGGCGAGCGACCCGGTGATGGGACCGAAATGCAATCTTCCCAACCACGGCCCATGACCAGCGCCCGATGCATGAAAATGCCTCCCCGAACTGATGTATACTTATGTAATATTATACCATAAGGAATAAATTGTCAATGACTCTTTCCAAGCCCAGTGCGCAGACCCAAGGGTCTGGGCCGGCCAGCGACTCATGACGTTACCCAACTCGATGGCGGGTAACATTTTAGACTGCACGATTCGACGATTGCATTCAGAGGTGGTCGGGTGTATTTTATCGATCAGTCGAGAATTGAAAACGCAAATTCCAGGGAAAAGGCGCCGGGGGAGCACGGCTCAAGCCGTGAACGAATCTCCGCCACAGAAACACAAAGGCACAAAGGCACTTTCCCGTCTGTTTATGCATGTTTTCGTCTGCGTCTCGGTGCTGAACGCGATTGGTTCTTCTCACAGCTTCTCATAGGGGAGGGGCATGTCATGGAACACCTCACAGACGCGCCCGTTGCCAACATCCTGATTCTGGCCGGAATCATCTTTGTGGCTGTCGGGCTGTTTGGACACATCGGCGGCTTCATCGGCAGTATCTTCGGC
>Ga0102924_1000714_pt1 | contig 40393 bp, 36 predicted proteins | sample PaiPotPPM11metaG_FD_80116 | JGI IMG/M metagenome (GOLD analysis project Ga0102924, IMG submission 80116) | Iron sulfur acid spring bacterial and archeal communities from Banff, Canada, to study Microbial Dark Matter (Phase II) - Paint Pots PPM... ...
ACGACCCGATCGTCATGGCCCACGCACGGGCGCTGCTGACCAGCCACCCGGAGGGGCGCACCGCCTACGTTCAGGCGAACCTGCACGACCCCGAGGCGATCCTGCGTCACCCGGCCGTGCGCGAGTCACTCGACTTCGACCAGCCGGTCGCGCTCATGCTGGTCGCGGTTCTGCACTTCTTCCCTGACGAGGAGAATCCGGCGGGCATCGTGTCAGCCCTGCTCGACGCCCTGGCGCCGGGCAGTTACCTGGTGGCCTCGCAGACGACCACCGACTTCTACGACGAGGCCAAGGCTGCCGACGGCGTGCAGGCGGTGCAGCGGGCGGGCGTGCCGTTCCAGTCGAGGACCTTCCGCGAATTCGCCGACCTCGCGTTCTCCGGGCTTGAACTGGTCCCGCCCGGCCTGGTGGCCGTGTCGGAGTGGCGTCCCGAGGCCGAGCGGGACCTGGTTCCGCCCCCGTCTGAAGTCGGCTACATCGGCGCGGTCGCCAGGAAGCGCTGAGGCCCTCCGTGGCGGTGATTTTCCGTGACGCGCGTCGCGATGAGGTGCCATGGATCGCGGCCCTGTTCGCCGCCGACCCCATCTCGGCTGACCGGGAGGAACCGTCCGACGACGCCTACTTCGCCGCCTTTGACGACATCGCCGGCGATCCCCGTAACCGGCTGATCGTTGCCGACGTCGACGGCCAGGTCGCCGGCACGCTGCAATTGACGCTGATCCCGGGGCTGACCAGGCACGGCATGCTGCGCGGGCAGATCGAGGGCGTCCACGTCGCCGACGGACAGCGCGGCCAGGGCCTCGGCCGCGCGATGGTCTCGTGGGCGATCGAAGAGGCGCGCCGCGCGGGCTGCGGCCTCGTTCAGCTCACGTCAGACAAACGCCGCGCCGAAACGATGCGCTTCTACCGCTCGCTCGGCTTCGAGGCTACCCACGAGGGCCTCAAGCTGTCACTGCCAGGCTCCTGACCCGCGGGTCCGGTCAGGTCAGAGAATTGGTCCAGGCCGCGGCGCGGGACTTGGCGGCCGTCATCACCGCCAGGTCGCGCAGCGTGCTGATCACGAGGGCGGCGGCCTGGGCCGCGCTGGCGTGCGGGTGGGCGTACGTGGTGGTGGGACTGTGGCGGGAGCACGCCGTGCCCGCCATGGACGCGATCTCGTCGCAGCGCCGTCCGCTACGGGACCCGCTGGGACTACAGCCCGGCCTGCTGGCCGATGCGGAAGGCGGGCTGACGTTCGGCGAGCTGGCTGTGTCCGGTCCGTACGAGCCGGTGGCCCGGGCGCAGCTCCTTCACCTGCTGTAGCGCCGACGGCTCGGGGTGGACCGGTCCCGGCCGCTGGGCGACGGCTCGGCCGTGCGGCTGGCCGTCGGGGTTCCGCGGTGAGGCCGCCCGGGGCGGTCTTCGACCTGTCGCCGGGGTGCGCGGTGGTGCTGGACGGCAGGCAGTGGACTGTGGAGCGGCGGATACCACACCTCGGGCATGTCCTGCTCACAGACCCGGACGGCAGGCGGCAGCAGGTGACGTTCCAGTTCCTGCTCACTCACCCCAGGTGCTTCACCTCGTCGCGGACGGCGGCAACGGGAGCGAACAGGGGCAGGCAAGAGGCCACTGCTGCTGACCTGCACCCCGGCAAGAGGAAGCTGGCCGAGCTGCGGATGACGCACGTGCTGGAGATGCGGACCGGCTTCCGCAGCGCCAGCCCCCTGCGTCCCGGGCCACGCTGGTGGGGTGCGGGACCTGACGCCTAGCAGTCCAGTTGCAATGCCTGGCACCGTGCGTTGGAGGAATCCCGTACGTGTGCGCGACCAAGCTGCAGCGGACCGGGGCAGGGGCGACAATGGTTGTGTGCTCCAGATGCGACTGGCCCGGCCGATGGACAAGGTCTCTGTCGCGCGGGTCGTCGCCGCCCGCTGCGACTGGATGGAGGCCAGAGGGCTTCCGTCCTGGCGCGGCGCGGCGGACGACCTCGTCGCGCAGTGCGAAAACCTAGAGGGTGACGTGTGGGTCCTCGACGACGCGGCTGCTGGGGTGATCGGGCAGACGGTCGTGCAAGAGGTCGGGCCGCCGTTCGGGTGGACCGACGCCGAGCGCGCTGAACCGGCCCTCTATCTGTCGGGGTCGGTCACCGACCCGGCCGCGAGGGCGCTGCGGCCGGGGTCGCTGATCGCGTGGTGGGCGGTTGACCTGGCGGCCAGGCAGGGCGTGCCCTGGGTCCGGCGGCACGCCCAGGTCCCGCAGGTCGCGGCGTACGACCAGGCCCAGGGATTTGACCTGGTGCGAGAGGAGCAGCGCACCCATGCGCGGTTGTGGATGCTGGCGCGGAAGGCCGAGCGGCTCGACCTGTCGCGGTGGTTCGGCCCGGGGTTCAGCCAAGGAACGCCCGTGCCGCTTGGTCCAGCGTGATCACCTCGACCAGCTTCGACCACGGGTCCTCGCTGTAGGGGCCGTTCTCCAGTTCAGTGACGGCCGCTTTGAGTCCGTCGGGATCGAGGAGCCCGGCCTCGATCAGCGGCGATCCCTGGTCGAGGATGCGGAGCAGCAAAGGCAGCCCGTTAGCGATGAGGGACTGACCGACGAGCTCGGCGAAGCTCTCGCGGACGCGGGGGTTGCAGGCGTCCTGGGACAGGCCGAAGGTGGCTAGGTGGTGGCGCTGGAGTTGCTTGAGTTCCCGCCAGTGGAAGGGGAGCTGGTCGCCGAGGGTGACCAGTGGTGCCTCGGCGAACGGGTGGACCGGCCACAGCCCTGCGCGCAGCAGGGGCGGGGCGACGCACTCGGCGGCCAGCAGCGTGATCCCGCCGGCCATCGCGGGAGGGGCGATCTGGTCATCACCGTAGAGCAGCGCGGCCCGTGCGACGGGGCCAAGCCAGGGCAGGTCGTAGTTCTCTTTCTTGTCGAGGGCGGCCTGCCGGGACTCGGCGGAGCCGACGGCGACCATCTCGTCGCCGCCCAGCCCGGATACGACCGCGCGAGCGCCAAGGGCCGCGATCCGGGTGTTCAGTTCGGTCATGTGCGCGTACAGCGGCTCGTCGTAGGGGCTGACAAGTCCGCCGGAGGTCCGGTCGCAGTCGGAGGTGAACAGGAGCCGTTCGGCGGCGTCGACCTGGATGTCGCGCGGGCCGAAAGGGATGCGGCTCAGGATCTCGGAGCGCCGGCGGAGCTGGTGGTCCCGACCGGGGCCGGTGATGACCAGGGTCGCGGTGGTCAGCATGCCGGGGTAGCGGCGGGCGGCGCGGACCGCGACCGACCCGGAGTCGAGGCCGCCGGTCAGGTGGAACGTCGTCGTGGCGGGGTCGAGGGGGCGCAGGTCCAGGGCGGTGTCGATCGCGCTAACGAACGCGGTGAGCACGTCGGCACCCTCGGCGAGTTCGCGCGGGGCGGCGTGCGGTACGGGGTCGGGGTAGCGGATGTACAGGTCGCCGCTGAAGACGGCGGTCGCCCGTTCGGTGAGCCGCCAGATACCGGTGAAGGCGGTCTCGTAGCTGTAGCGGGGGTGGTAGGCGAGCATCCGGGTGGCCTCCTTGGGGTTGAGGCCGGCCGCGAACTGGCGCAGCCGGCCCATATCCCACGAGCCGTGTAGGACCCCGCCGGAGTACGCGAGGTACAGCGGCGTAGTCCGGGCCGCCCCCGCGCTGACCCGGACCGGCCGGCGCTGTTCGGTCTCAATCAGCACGTAGTCGGCCGTCCACTGCCGGGCCAGCGCGGTCACCTGGTCGAGGTCGCGCGGTGTGACCCGCACCGGGCCAGGGCGCAGGTCCGGGTGGTGCCGGGTGCGCTCGCGCAGGATGACGGCCGTCCTGGTGCCATCGGTGACGGCGGCGTGCTCGGTCATCGGGTGGGTGTAGGGCTCGATCACGCCGCTGGGGGCGGTGTACCGCGTCCCGTCCCACGCCCAGTCCTGCGGGGCGTCCGGGTCGATCCTCAGGGTCGTCAGCACGGCTCGTCTCCTTCTGGTCCGGTGCTTCGTCGTGTAAGGGACTGTGGTCAGGTGGCGGTGGTGTCGTAGGTCTTGGCGCCGTCGGAGGACCCGGCGCACTTCTTGTAGTCGTTGCGGATGTCGGGCGCTTGGACGACCAGCCGGACCGGGCCGGAGAACAGCCCCGCGATATCGGGGGTATCCCAGCCGGTCGGCTCCAATGCGGCCAGCAGTGACTCGAAGTCCAGGTTTTCCGGCCTCTCGGCGACCTGCGTGCTCATCCTCGTGCTCCTTCGGCTGAGGGATCTCCCGCTCTTCCCGGCGGGCCTGGTTCTAGTGGACGACGGCGCGTCCCGGGGTGACTATGGCCATGACGGTCGCAGAGCGTTTAACTGGTTTAAACAGGGCGTGAAGGTCACATGCCGATGCCACGGGCACCACGGGAGCGGTCTCCCAACCACCGGCTGCGGGAGATGATCGCCGCGGGTGGGCTGAGCTACGACACGGTGGCGCGCGCCGTCGTGCGCGTCGCCGCCGAGAACGGCGAGTTCCTTCGCACGAACAGGTCGGCCGTCGCCCACTGGGTCGCCGGCACCGCCCCAGGCGAGCGGACCGCCGCCTACCTGGCCGAGGCCCTGTCCCGGCGAACGGGCCGCCCGGTGACGCCCGGGCAGATCGGGCTGGCCGAATCCCCGGACCCGCTGCCGTCCGGCGCCGGGCCAGTCGCCGAGGCGGCCGCGCTGGCCCGGGCCGACATCGACAACCGGGGCTTCCTCGCCGTCGCCGTCTACACCGTCGCCGGTGCGTCGCTGCCGCTGGGCTACGACCACGAGCCGGTCGCCCGGCTCCTGCGGGCGCGGGACGGCCAGGCGCGGGCCGGCCCGGCGGAGGTCGCAGTGGTGCGGCAAGTGACCAGGGCATTCGGTGCGGCGGACGAGGTGCTGGGCGGCGGCCACGGCCTGTCCGCCGTCGCCGCCTACCTCGCCGACACCGCCGTCCCGCTCCTGACCGCCCGGTTCGCCAGTGACGATGCCCGCCGGGAGGCGTTCGGGGCTGCGGCGGAGCTGGCGTGGCTGCTCGGCTGGAAGCACCACGACCTCGGCCAGGAAGGAGCGGCGCAGGCGTACTACCGCGCGGGTTTCCAGCTCGCCGCCGAGTCCGACCCGCACGGGCACGCGGCCTGGATGACCCGCGCCCTCGGCCACCAGGCCCTCGCAGCCGGGCACCGCCGCCAGGCCCGCGACCTCGCCGCCGCCGCACTGGCCAGCGCAGACGGCCACGCCGACGGTGCGACCCAGGCCCTGCTGCACGTCACCCACGCCAGGACCCTGGCCGCCCTCGGCGAACGACAGGATGCAGCCCGGGCGCTGCTCGCTGCCGAGGACACCCTCACCCGGGACACCCGGCCGCAGGCCGACTACTCGCTGCTGGCCGGCCCGGCGGCCGGGACGTTCGCCTCGCACACTGCGCGGGCGCTGACCGAGGCCAGAGACCACGTCGGCGCGGAGGCCAGGCACCGAGCCGCGTTCACCTCATGGGACCCCGCCGCGTTTCCCCGGGTCCACCTGCTCACCTGGACCGACCTCGGCGACATCCTCGCTGCCCAGGCCCGCGCAGACGAGGCTGTAGCCGCCTGGAGCCGGGCTCTGGACATGGCCGACCAGATCGCGTCCGCCCGGAGCCGGGCCGCGCTGGCGTCGGTCCGCGGGCCGCTGTCCGCCTACCGGCGGCGGGGCGTGCCCGGAGCGAACGGGCTGGAACAGCGGATGCGACACGCCGGTGCCTGGTGACACAATCGGCAAGGTGACCGTCACCGCGCTGCCTCCTGCGCTGGACTCCCACACGCTGCTCGTCGCAGCCGTCATCGTCCACGACGAGACCACCGGGCGGGTGCTCCTACTGCAGCGTGGGGTCCGGTCGAAGTTCGCCCCGCTCCACTGGGACTTTCCATCGGGGAAGGCGGACAAAGGCGAGCCCGTCACGGCCGCTGCCGCTCGCGAGCTGAAGGAGGAGACCGGGCTGACCGTGGACCCAGGGTCGCTAAAGGTCGCGGGGATCATCCATGGCGCGTGGGGCGTAGAGGCCCCGAACGGGTTCCTCACGGTCATCTTCGCCGCCCGCACCTGGCAGGGCGAGCCGGTCAACGCCGAACCTCGCAAGCACGCGCAGGTCGCCTGGTTCCCCGTCAGCCAAGTTCCCGCCGAACTGGTACCAGACCGCCGTGAAGCACTACTTGGCTATCTGCGTTCACCAGGCGACCCGGTCGTCTCGACAAACGGCTTCTGATCGTTCCTGCATATTAGCGGCAGACCCAGACAGGGAAACGCGTCGGCAGTGCGTAGAGAATCTGCAGGGTCAGCCCGGGGCTAAGGCACCTGGGACGCAGAAACCTTCCAGGGCACTGGCATGGTCGCGCTCGCCATTCCCTGTAGTGCTCGGGGGTCGCGATAGGAGCCCTGGTAGCCGAGGGAGTGCAGGACGAGCAGCACCAGGTAGTGGCGCAGGAGTTGCCACGCCTCGAGCAGCAACCCTGGGTACTGGTAAGCCCGCTGCCTCCCAGGCTTGGGGTGAACCAGTTGGTTTCGTGTCCAGGTGAGGACCTCGGCCCCGTCGAAGTGCGGCCCGCCCGTGGTCTTGGCGGCGGCGAGGCTGGCCATCACTGGCTGAAGGTTGGTGTCGAGTCCGGCTGGAATCGACGCCGCCCCTAGTACATCACGGAGGAGATTGGCAGCTCTTTCGTTCCTATAGTTGCTCTCGGTGCGCACTTTAGTGAGTACGAGATTCTGCCACATCACATGCTCAAGGCCCGACAAGCCCACCATAATCCGCTGCTCGATGAGGCCAGGCGCGCTTGCGGCGCTAATCGCCAGCACCATCTGCATCCGTAGCCGCTCCCTCCTGACGGGGTCAGCGAAGGCTGTGATAAGCAGCTTCAGGAAGTCCGATAGCCCAGCGTGGTCCCGCTCGTACCACCAGGCGATTCCTGGAGCGCGCCCCGGGTCGCAGAAGGTGGGTTGCCACTTCTCCCAGACGGCCGTGCCGCAGCTGCGGAATCTGTCAACCTGAATGAGGCACCATCACGCGGGTGTTACTGAGTGGTGCCTTCTTTCTCTTGGGACGGGTTGATCCAGGATGTGCGTGGCAGGTCCGGCGGGGCGGGTGGCTTGCTGACGAAGCGCTCGGGGTGGGCGTGGTAGGCAGTGTTCAGGACCTTGGCGCGTGCTGCCTGGACGGCCGGGGCGTGGCCGTGGTGGATGTTGGCGGCGGTGTGCAGGCCGAGTCCGCCGTGGCGGTGGTCGTTGTTGTACCAGGGGAAGAATCCCTGGCAGTGCGCCCGGGCGGCTTCGATCGAGGGGAACCGGGCGGGGAACGCCGGCCGGTACTTGAGGGTCTTGAACTGCGCTTCGGAGTACGGGTTGTCGTTGGAGACGTGCGGGCGGGAATGGGACTGGGTAACGCCCAGGTCGGCGAGCAGCAGCGCGACCGGCTTGGAGGTCATGGAGCTGCCGCGGTCGGCGTGGAGGCTGAGCTGGCCGCGGGTGATGCCCTGCTTGGCGCAGGTCGCGGCGATGAGCTTCTCCGCCAGCACCGCGGACTCGCGGGTCGCGACCATCCAGCCGACGGCGTAGCGGCTGTAAATGCCGGGGATCACGTAGAGGTGGTAGTAGGTCCATTTCGCCGGGCCGTGCAGCTTGGTGATGTCTCAGGAGTAGACCTGGTTCGGTCCCGTGGCGGCGAGCTCGGGCTTGACCGCGGCCGGGTGCGCCGCCTGGCGGCGCCGCTCGCGGCTTTCGCCGGCCTCGCGCAGCACCCGGTAGTAGGTGGACACCGAGCCAAGGTAGGTGCCCTCGTCCAGCAGGACCCGCCCAGACTTCGTCCGGGGCCAGGTCAGCGAACCGGCTGCTGTGCAGTGCGTCCAGGATCGCGGCTCGTTCCGCGAGGGCCAGTGCCCGCGGCTGGACCCGCTCGGCGTGCGGGACCGGAGCCGGCTTCGGCACCGGCGGGCTGATCCGGTGCCGCCGGTACCAGGTGGCCTGCGGCACGCCGGCCGCGCAGCACGATGAGAACGGCCCTGGGCGCTGTTGGCGATGTGCCGGTCCCGGACTCTCGGAATGTCGTGGTGGGGCACGGAACCCGCGCAGTGCCCTCTATCATTACTCCGCGTTTCCTCTCGCGTGCACGGTAACGGCCCGCTAGGCGCGGGCTCAGCCGCCCAGATGAGTACCCGCACAGGATTGCCGGCTCGATAACAAAGCAAGGAGACGGGGATGCCGCTCGACCGTACTCAACCGCGCGAGATCGATGGCAACGGACGCACTGTCCGGGCACTGCTAGGGAATCAGAAGTACTCCATCGACTACTACCAGCGTGAGTACAAGTGGCAGCAGAAACAGGTCGCCGAGCTGCTGGCGGACCTGGCGGCCAAGTTCCTGGAGAGTCATGAGCCCGGCCACGAGCGGGACGACGTGGCCTACTATGCGCACTACTTCCTGGGATCAGTGATCATCAGCGACAAGGGGGGCGTGAAGTTCATCATCGACGGGCAGCAGCGGCTAACCACCCTGACGCTGTTGCTGATCTTCCTGCACCATAACCTTGAGGATCCCGAGCAGCGGAGGCCGCTCGCGGACCTGATCTTCTCGCAGAAGTTCGGTAAGCGCTCCTTTAACCTGGACATCAGCGAACGCGCGCAGTGCATGGAAGCCCTCTACCTGGGCACCGAGCTGGATGCGCAGGACCCGCCTGAATCGGTCACCAACATCATGGGGCGCTACGCCGACATCGTCGAGTTCTTCCCCGACGAGCTGCGCGGCGATACTCTGCCGTTCTTCGCTGACTGGCTGATCGAGAACGTTCACCTCGTGGAGATCACCGCCTACTCGGACAGCGACGCGTACACCATCTTCGAGACGATGAACGACCGTGGCCTGTCCCTGACCCCGGCAGACATGTTGAAGGGCTACCTGCTCGCCCACATCACGGACCCCGGGGACCGAGGCAGGGCGGGCAGTGTCTGGAAGGGGCAGGTCGCCCGCCTGGCGGAACTCGGGAAAGATGAGGACGCCGACGCGATCAAGTCGTGGCTGCGGAGCCAGTACGCGGACACCATCAGGGACCGTAAGCAAGGCGCCCTGCCACAGGATTTTGACCGAATCGGAACTGAGTTCCACCGTTGGGTCCGCGATCATGAGGAACGCGTCGGCCTTGGAAAGGGCAGCGACTTCGCACGCTTCATCGACAGCGACTTCGCCTTCTACAGCCACTGGTACTCCAGGCTGCGGTATGCGGCTGATCAGCTGACGCCGGGACTGGAGTGCGTCTACTACAACGCCGAGCACAACTTCACTCTCCAATACCCTGTCCTGCTGGCACCCGTCCGCGTGACTGACGACGACGAGACGGTCTACCGCAAGCTCCGAATCACGGGTGCCTACCTTGACATCCTGATCCACCGGCGGATCTGGAACTGGCACGCGATCGACTACTCCACCATGCAGTACGCGATGTTCCTCGTGATGCGGGAGATCCGCGGAATGAGCGCCGAGGAGCTCGCACACGCCTTGGGCGGGCGACTGGCTGCGGAAACGGAGACCTTCGAAAGCAACGACAGCTTCCGGCTCCACGGGATGAACGGCCGCCAGATCCACCGGATCCTCGGCCGGATGACCGAGTTCGTGGAGACCAGCTCAGGGATGGCGTCCCGTTACGCCGAGTACGCCAGGCGCGGCGGCAAGGGCGGCTATGAGATCGAGCATATCTGGGCCGACCACCCCGAACGCCACGAGGATGAGTTCTCCCATCCCAGCGAATTCGCCGAGTACAGGAATCGGATCGGCGGTCTGCTGGTGCTGCCCAAGAGCTTTAACGCCAGCTACGGTGACCTGCCCTACGCGGACAAGCTAGTCCACTACGACAGCCAGAATCTTCTGGCGCGCAGCCTTGGCGTGAACGCCTACAGCCACAATCCCGGATTCTTTAAGTTCATAGCGCATACCGGCCTGCCGTTCCGGTCCCACGGCGCGTTCCGCAAGCAGGACCTCGACGAGAGGCAGAACCTCTACACACTCCTGGCCGAACACATCTGGAACCCGTCGAGGGTCATAGCGGAAACCGAAGCCTGATCCTCGAATGCAACCCTTTCAAGCCAATATTCAGAATTCGCCAGCTGTATCAGCCAGGGGAAGCGTGATGATCAGTGCCGAGCCCTCGCCACAGGGCTTCTGACGCTGGGCTCCGACCCCGCCCGTTTCCAGACGAAGCCGCCAGCCTGCTACCGGGCCTCCTGGCAGCTACCCGGACCGGACTCACACCGGCAAGCGACGACGAGCTTACGAACACGAGAAAAGACACCATGGCCTACGTCACGGTGTCACCTCCTGTCCTGCTGGGCGCACGAAAAAAGGCTCGCTGGCACCTCCCTGGTAATTCACTTGCACTACCAGGATAATGCACATCGCGGATAGACTTCTAACATGACGATTTACATTCCGCGACGGCGACGAGGCTTATGCCGCGTCTGCGCTGCGCCCACCAAGAGCAAGTACGGCATCTGCCAGTGCACGCCTGAGTGCAGGCAGAGGGCACTACAGGCCTGGCGCGTGATTTACAAGGAGATCTAGGGCTTCCGCGGCGACATCTTCGCAGTATGCTTCCCACAAAGATGCGATAAGTACGTAAGTGGATTTATTCAAAATATAGACGTGGCGCTTTAGCTTATTGTCCAATGTTTTTACAACATGTTGGTGGACCGCGAAAAAAGCAGTCATGTCTACACCGTTAGTTGCGAACGTATGGCGGGCTTTACTTGCACGGATTTTTGAATTTGGCGAAGTCATCTCGGCAAGTTCATTTGAAAGTACCATAAGGAGCAGCATGGCCTACATCGAGCGCGGTGCGCAACCGATAATGTTATGGAAAAGGGGTTTGGCTCGTTTCAAGTGAGAGTGGGTCAGGCCCCGAGCGTGTACTCGCCCTGCGCGGTGCCGGGGTAGAGCCGCCGGTGTTCGGGGACCAGGTGCCGCCTGCCCGGGCGGGACCCGCTTTCGTGTCGGCATCCCTTGCGCTCTGGTGCTGATCGTCGGGACTGGTTCTACAGTTGCACATGACGGTGGCCGGCGAAGGGCGTCGCTAGCATCGGGAGTTCTATGTACGTGGCTTCAAGGGGCAGCCTCCTGCTGGCAGGCGTCCCGTTTTCCCTGATTGGCGGCGCGCTCCTGACGTGGGCTGTCTTCCGCCTCTTCCGATCCTGGCACGCGCAGCGGACGAACGGACCGGTGGCACGGGCGGAACCTCTGCCGCGCGGCGTCCGGCCGACGAAGTCGCTGCGCGGGGAACCGCTGCTCGAACCGCCGCCGCTGAAGTACTACGAAGAGATGCAGTTGATCTGGTACGGCGCCTTCGGCTTGGTGTTCGCGGCGGTCGGGGTGTACGCCCTCCTGGGGGCCTTCGGCATCGTCGCCCCCGGCTACACGAACACCCCCTAACACTGAGCTGGGGCTCGCATCGAGAACGAGGTCTACCCCCGGCCGCGGGCGCTGGCACGGCAGGGTCTGGCGGGACGGCGAGGACGACTACGGGCGTACGAGACGGCCGACCAGCAGACCAAGGCCAGGTACCTGGCGATGATCAGGGCTAATTCGCGTGCGAGCCCCTTAGGCTCGTAACCGAGGGCGGTCCACGAAAAGCCATCGGGGCAAGGGCAGGCCCTCACAGGGGCTGACATGAGAAAGACACTTGCGATAGCCGCACTAAGCCTAGCCGCGGTTGCTGGCTGCGGTTCCGCCGCAACATCGAGCGGGCGGGCGGTGCACCGAATCCCGCGAACACGCCGAACGCCTCGCTGCAGAACGCGTACCTCGCCACCGGTTCGAACTGGGTGGACTACATCCAATGGAACAGCTCCGGGTCGGGTTCCCTCACTGACGACACCCTGACCGGGACCGCGCCGAACGAGCAGGTGTCAAGCGACCAGACGCCGATCACCGTAAGCGTGAACGGTAGCGAGGTGACGCTCAACGGACTGACGCCCCAGAACGGCATCCTGGCCAACGGCCAGCTCACGCTCCAGGTGGTCGACCAGAGCACCGGGCAGCTGAGCACCGATACGTTCACCCCCGCCACGCAGGGCCAGTTCCACGGCGCGGTGGGGCAGCTCCAGAGCCAGGCGGCCAGCGACAACACCAACGCGATGCAGGCGCAGGCGTCTGCGCGCCTCCCGGGGGCCATCCTGGCCTGTCAGGCTCGCGCGCATGACATTGCTGAAGGGATACGCCTCATCTGGCCGCATCGTCTGCGTGCTAGCGATGTGGCTTGGCCTCCGCCGACCTTCCCGAACGACAGCTTTGATCGGCTCGTCAACTGGGACATGGTGCTGCGACGCGAGGCCACTTGAACGACTCGCGCGGCGGCCTGGGCGGCTCTGTGCCCAGTCGCGGCGGCTCGTCGCGGAAGTCGTCGGGCACCGGCTCGTAGCATCGCTTGCAGATCAGCTCCACTGGACCGACTCCGCTGTTGTTCCACTCGACGAACGCGCCGTATGTCCACGCGGGGCGGATGTGCCCGTAGTCGCGCACCGCGTCGGCCCGCCTCTGGCGGTACCTGGCTCGGTTGGTGGTGCGCTTGATCGTGGTCAACCTGTCCAACTCCCTCTCTAGGAGGTCGACGTTGGATGCCCCGGCCGGGGGCTTACACCATGCGTCGCGCGGCTCGCTTGCCCTGTCTGCATCCGCCTCGGGGACGGCTCCCGTACTGCGTGCCAGTGACATGTATGGGTACTAGGGGCGGGCACCTGCTCACCTCGCTTACCCGGGCACGTTAGTCGAACCGGACATCAGGTGTCAATAGCCGCATATCAGGTGTCGTTCCAGCTCATCTTAGCGAAGTTGACAAGACTGTCGTCTCTAATGGCGTGCTCGTTCCAACAGCCGACATTATTGTCAACTGCTTCCTCCTACCTTTGTATTCTTTGACCAAAGTCACGCCGGCGACTTACGCTGAGTGATGCCGGACACGACCGCCGCTCTCCGAGCCAGCACCGGCCCCGACTCCAAGGGTGTTCACCAGCAGGCACGCGCAGGGCCGGCAATTGAATCGAGTGAATCGAGTCTTTTAGGTGCGATTAGCGGGCACGCCTTCGCCAACCGCGCACATAATGAAAGCGCACGGTGGTAACCACCGAACGGCGGGGCGGCCGAGCACCAGCCCGACCGCCTCACCAACCCAGGTAGCCGGCGCGGCGTGCTAGGGGCCAACCCTCAGCACGACGCACCCGGACGGGCCGTCGGCAGTAACGCCCCTAGCGTTACTGCCGACACTGGCCGCCGCAGCCAATGCGGCTACGGCGGCCAACCCGGCCATCACCAGCCGGAGCCACGGCCCCGACCCGGTCTTCTTGCCACGCCTTCTAGGCATGGATTCCTCCTGCAAAGCGAAATCATTCGCGAGGCGGAACGCCCCGGCCGTCGACATCTGGACGACGGGCCCGCCCTTCCAGATGCAGCAGCCGGCAAGGACGAAAGGACACCGGGCCTTGAACTGGTATGCCCTTAGTTGATCGTACGATCAGACGCCCTGTTGGCCTTTTGGCCGAAGTTGACACCAGCGTTCCAAAGTTATCTCAGTGTGAGTAGAGATTGTTGTGAAGGCTAATGCAGGTAGTGATCATTGGGATAACACTGTTTCAGAGATTTCAGATGGTGCTGCGCGATTCGCTCGATTACAGGTCGCCTGCGGCTCATACCTTCCCGGCGGCAAGCGGTGGTGGCTCCACATACGCCTGCTGCTCGTGGTTGGCCGACCGACACCCCCGTGAGGCCACACCGAGGAGAATGCAGCCGAAAGATGCCACCCAGCCGGCCAGATTACGCCGCAGGCACCACGCTGACCGGCTTTCCGACTTGTTCAGGCGGCGGCCTGGTTCGCCTCGACGACAGGCTCGAAGAACTCGATGTCCCACATCACCTTCATGATCTCTGCCCATTCGGGGAATGCCTCGGCAAAGGTCTCGGACAGGCTGAGCCACACCATCCACCAGCCGTCGTTCCGCTGCTTCACCGTGATCGTGTACTCGCCACGCGCCAGGAGCGCGCGGCGGTCTCCGAGGGTGCCTGCGGCCCAGACCTCGGCGTACGTGCGTCCGGTCTCCCTCAGCGTCGTCTGGATCGGCTCTGACGGCCTCGCCTCTACCTCGGAGAACTCACCGGCCAGCCGGGTCACGGTCGCCATGTCCTTCTTAGCCATGGCCGAAGCCATCGCGCCCTGCAGCCTGGCCAGCTCCATCTGCCGGGCGTGGTCCCCGCCCGTCGTGACCAGCACCCGCTCGGCCATCGTGAACCGGGTCATCAGGGCGTCGATCGCGTCATTGACCGAGTGAAGATCGGTGCCCCGTACTCGCAGCGCTTCTCGGTCAGGGCGCCCCGACGACCACGCCCGCATCGGTATTTCTCCGTGCCTACGGCCTTGCCGTCCTTAGTGCTCTGGTGACGGAAGATAGGAGCGCCGCATGCGCAGTGGATGAGACCGCTGTAACCGTGCTCGACCCGACGTCCGCCCTTCTCGACGTGCTTAAAGGACCGGCCAGCCACCGCGGCGTTAGCCGAGTTGAACAGATCCACGGAGATCAGGGCCTCGAACGTATGGCCGTCCCGCTCACCGAGGTAGGTCCGGCGGGAGATCATGCCTATGACCCGCTTGACCCGGCAGGGCTTCCCGGTGACCTCGGATAGCCAGATGGCGACGCTCGTAGCCGTGTGCCCGTTAGAGATCCGGGTGAACGCTTCCCTAGCTACCGGCCCCCATACGGGATCGATGACGAACGTCTTGTGGAGCTTGTCACCCTTGATCGTGTAGCCGAACGGTGCGCGACCGATAGCCGCGCCGTTCTCGTGGATGATCTCGCGCGTGTCCGCGTGCTTGTCCGTGACGGATTCCCAGTAGGTCCGTGCCGCTCGCTTCTGGGCGATCCACTGGTACCGGTCTGACTCGCCCATCGCGCCGTCGCGCGGCGGGAACTGCGGGCCATCGGCGACGATGATCCGCTTGCCGTTGCGGTAGCACCAGTCCTCGATGTAGTGGAAGTCTTCTTCCGTTCCACGGCTGAGCCGGTCGGTGTCGCTCACGAGGATGGCGTCGTACATCGCGATCTTCGCGGGGTCCGTCATCCACGGCTTCAGGCGCTTGCGCTTCCACGGCGGAGTCTGGGAAGACACGGTGTCGGCCGGCGCGGAGACAACCGCGTGCCCCTGGCCCTCGGCCCACTTACCCGCCTGGTGGTCCTGGCGCTCGTACTGCATGCCCTCATCGTCATCGGCAGTCTTGGGGCTCTTTCTCGCCGCTAGCAGCAGCCTCAGTCCGGTGCCCATGTCCCTGGCTCCTCTGACCTGCAAGGCTGAGCCCACCCGATGTCTGCACAACTAGGACTTTTCTAGACGGTAAGGATCACTTCGAGGCCGATCGGGCCGCCATCGGCGCGCTGCTTGAGGCGGTGCCCTACGCGCGGACCGAGGAAATGGTCACACCGGCTCGGGTGAAACGCCGGTCCTGGTTACCGGGACCCCGGCGTAACGAGGCCGCTTTCGTAGGCGACCACGACGGCCTGGGCCCGGTCGCGCAAGCCGAGCTTGGCCAGGATCCGGCCAACATAGGTCTTGGTGGTCTGCTCGGCGATGACCAGCGCGTCGCTGATCTCGGTATTGGACAGGCCACGGCCGATCAGCCGCAGTACCTCGGTTTCCCGCTGCGTGAGCACGCTGAGCGCAGGCGCGGGCGGCTGGTCCTGGCGTGGCAGCCGGGCGAAGTCGGCGATCAGGCGCCGGGTTACCGACGGGGCCAGCAGCGCCTCGCCGCCGGCCACCACCCGGACCGCGTGCACCAGCTCGGCGGCGGTGGCGTCCTTGAGCAGGAAACCGCTGGCCCCGGCGCGGAGCGCCTCGTACACGTAGTCGTCGAGGTCGAACGTGGTCAGCATCAGCACCCGCGGCCGCTCCTGCCCCGCCGTGCCGCGCAGGATCTCCCTGGTTGCCTGGAGCCCGTCCATGACCGGCATCCGCACGTCCATGAGCACGACGTCGGGCGCCAGGTGCCGGGCCTGGGATACCGCGTCGGCGCCGTCGGCGGCCTGGCCCACGACCAGCAGGCCCGGCTGGGCGGCGAGCACCGCGGCGAAACCCTCACGCACCATCGCCTGGTCGTCCGCGATCAGGCAGCGCGTGGCCGCGGCACCGGCCCTGCTCACGTCGTCTTACCGAGCGGGAGCACCGCGGACACCATGAACCCGCCGGCCGGCGTCGGCCCGGCCGACAGCGAGCCGCCGAGCAAGGCCACTCGCTCGCGCATCCCGGTCAGGCCGTGACCCCGGCCGCGCTCGCGCGCGTCCTGCGGCCGGACCGCGGCAACACCGGGACCGTTGGCCACCCGCAGCTGGACGGCGCGGGCATCGTGATCCACCGACACGGTGACGGCGGCGCCGGAGGCGTGCTGACTGGCGTTCGACAGGGACCCCTGCACGATCCGGTAGGCGCACACCCCGACGCCGGGGGGTACCTTGTCCAGTTCGCCCGGCACCGAGAGCTCGACGTTTACTCCGGCCCGCCGGGCGGTGTCGACGAGGACGGGCAGATCGGCCAGCTGCGGCTGCGGCGCCAGCCCGGCCGGCTGGTCCTGGCGCAACACGCCGAGCAGCCGCCGCATTTCCGTCAGCGCCTCGCGGGCCACCTCGCTCAACGCGCCGAACTCGGCGCGGGCTGGTTCAGGCAGCTGGCCGAGCCGGTAGGGGGCGGTCTCGGCCTGCACCGCGATCAGCGACAGGTGATGGGCGACAACGTCGTGCAGTTCCCTGGCGATCCGCGTGCGCTCTTCGAGCACGGCGCGCTGTGCCCGCTCGGTGTCGGTGCGCACGGTCTGCGTGGCCAGTGCGCGCTGGACGCGGAGCCGGGAGCCGATGCTGTCCGCCACGATCGCCGCGGCCGTGAACGCCACCGTGGCGCTGGCCGGGCCGTTCAGGTCGGGGATGTCCTTGATCAGCCACCCGCACCACGGGATGAGCGTCAGCGCCCACATCCACCACAGCGCCGCCCGCCGCAGCCGGACCGCCGCCAGGCAGAAGGCCCCGAGCAGCGCGACCACCTGCGGCGGGCCCCATGGCCAGCCGCCCCACCAGACGGCGGGCACCAGCGGCGAGAGCAGCAGCGCGAGCCACCCGGTCCGCCAGGCCAACATCGGGTACTTCGCCGCGATTGGCAGCGGCGCTATCACCACGAGGGCGAGTGCCACCTGCAACGCGCTCGGTGCCGGCGTACCGCCGTTGGGTGCCACCTGGTACACATGGGTCACGTTGATGTAGCACAGCGCCAGCGTCGCCGCCGCCAGCGCGGCGTACTCCGCCCAGCGCTCCTTCCCCGAGCGCCAGCGCCACGCCGGGGCCGGATCGGGACCGGTCAGCAGGTGGATGAGGGCAGCCCAGGCCGCCGCCGCGATCCTTGGCAACCGTTTCACGATCTCAGCGTAGGCGGCCAGGGCGGCCCGATCGTCACACCTGGATTGTCATACCCAGGGACTACTCCTCCCGCGTCCCGGCCCGACTGCCCCCGGTGGTAGCCCAGCGGATCGCCCTCCCTGGCGTGACGACCCCGGCCCGGCCACGCAGACAGTCTTGCGGTGTCTTATCGATCTCATGGAAAGGGAGCGCGATGAACGTCGAGATCACCAGCCTGACCCGGCGCTTTGGCTCGGTCACGGCGGTGGCCGGGGTGGACCTGCTGACCGGTCCAGGGGTATTCGGGCTGCTGGGGCCGAACGGCGCGGGCAAGACCTCGCTGCTGCGGATGATGGCCACGGCGATGCCGCCGTCCTCGGGCAGCTTGCGGCTGCTCGGCCGTGATCCGGGCAGTTACGGAGCGCGCCGCGAGATCCGGCGCAGGCTGGGCTACCTGCCGCAGAATCCCGGCTACTACCCAGGGTTCACCGTGACGGAGTACGTCGAGTACTTCGCGCTGCTGAAGGAGGTGCCGTCGGCCCGGGTCCGCGCTGCGGTCGCAACCGCGATCGACCGGGTTGAACTCGGCGACAGGAGGAAGAGCAGGCTGCGCACCCTGTCCGGCGGCATGGTGCGCCGGGTCGGCATCGCCCAGGCGATCGTCAACGAGCCGGAGCTGCTGCTGCTCGACGAGCCGACCGCGGGCCTTGACCCCGAGCAGCGGGTCGCGTTCCGCGCATTGCTACGGGACCTCGGCCAGCGCGCGACCGTCGTGGTGAGCACCCACCTGGTCGAGGATGTCGCCGCCGCCTGCGCCGAGGTCGCGCTGATGGACCGGGGCAGGATCGTCTTCCAGGGCACGCCGGGCGCGCTCGCCGCCCGCAGCGGCGGGCAGGACCCCGGGGACACGCCGATCGAGCGCGGCTACAGCGCTGTCCTCGCGCAGGCGCGGTCATGACCGCCGCGACCAGGGTCCCCGCGGCCTCCCGGCCACGGCTGGTCGGGCGACGGCCAGGCCTCGCGCTGCTGCGGCTGCTGCGGCTGGAGCTGCGCCACAACGCGATGCCGTGGGTGCTGCCGATCGCGATCGGGCTGTTCTGGCTCACCACGTACCGCAAGGGCGTGGCCATGCCGCCGCTGTGGAATCTGCGCGCGGCCGGCCTGCAGCTCGGCGCCCAGCTCGACTTCGCCGTCCCGGTGACGGGCGCCGCCGCCTGGATGGGGTCGCGGGAAGCCCGCCGTCGCGTCACCGACCAGGTGACGGTCACCGTCCAGCCAAGGTGGGCGCGGCTGCTCGCCCCCTGGGCCGCCACCACGATCTGGGCCATGCTGGCCTACCTGGGCTGCACGGCCGTCCTGTACGGGGTGACGGCACACCAGGCGAGCTGGGGCGGTCCGCTGTGGTGGCCGGCCGCGGTGGCCGCCGCCAGCCTGCCCGCGTTCTCGGCCCTCGGGTTCGTCCTGGGGACTTTCCTGCCCGGCCGCTTCACCGCGCCGCTGGCGGCCATCGCCGCGTTCTTCGTGCTGACGCTCAGCACCGAGCTGATCCACGGCAGCCAGTCTTACTGGAATGTCTCGCCGATCGTCACCGGGCCGTGGGACCTGGGGCCGCAGGCTGGGGTGGCCACCTTCTACCCGTTCCTGCCGGACCTGCCGATCGCCCAGGTGATGTTCCTCGTCGGGCTTACCGTCGCGCTGCTGGGCACTCTCGCGCTGCCCGCGGGCTCGGGCGGGCGGGCGCTGCGCATGGTCGCGGCCGGCCTCACCGGGGCAGGCCTGCTGGCGGCCGGGACGGCGGTCGGGCTGGCCGGCACCGGCACCATGGACGCGCACGGGATGATCGCCATCCCGGCCCTGCACGACGCCGCCAGCGACCAGCCGCTCCAGTTCACGCCGACGTGTAGCCATACGGCGATCCCGGTGTGCCTCAACCCCGCCTACGCCGGCTACCTGTCCGTCACCGCGACCGCCCTGGCCCCGCTGCTCAGCCAGGTCGCGGGCTTGCCGGGCGCGCCGACCCGGATCGTCCAGGACGCCATGATCTACCAGCAGGACGCCGGCGACGAGGTCAGCATCCGGCCGCGCAGCCCGGGGGACATCCTCAGCTCGCCCGTGTCCCACCTGGTTCTCCCCGACCAGACGCAGGGACAGACCATGACGGCCGGACAACTGGCCAGCACGGTGATCACGACGTACGGCCTGCAGCTCGTGGCCCGCGTCACCGGCGACGGGCCCGGCGCCTCGCAGGCGCAGCACGCGGTCGCGGCCGCGCTGCTGCGGGCGGCCGGCGGGGACGAGGTCATCGTGACCCAGCCGACTTCCGGTCCGTGCCGCGGGCCGGCCAGTGCGCCGTCGACTAGGCGGAGCGGGCCGGGCCGGGAGTGCGCGAGCCAGTCGGTGGGCGCGGCGCGCGGCACTCCGGCCGCGGCGGCGGCCGAACGCTTCGACGCGCTGTCGGCCCCGGTCCGTCACGCCTGGCTCGTGCGGCACCTGGCCGCGCTGCGAGCCGGCCTGGTCACGCTGGCGGAGCTCCCGTGACGGGCGCTCGCCTGGTGCGGCTGTACGCCGTGGGCCGCCGGGTTCCGTTTGCCGTGCTGGCGATGGCGGCCTGCGCCGCCGGGCTGCGGATCGCGCTCCTCGGGCACTGGGACGCGTACGGTGCGCTGCAGCTGCCGCTGGTCTTCGAGGCCGCCGCGGCGGTGAGCGTCGTGGCCACCGTGGCGAGCCCGTTCGGCGAGCCGGAGCGCGTGGCGGGCGGGTGGCTGCCGTATTTGCGGCTGGCCGTCACGGTGGCGCTGACCGCGGCGGCGATCGGACTGCTGGCCGCCGCCAGCACCGGCGCGAACCTGTCCGGCGGCTCGCTGGACGTGCTGCGCAACGTCGCCGGGATCACCGGCATCGGCCTGCTGTGCGCCGCCGCGCTCGGCGGCGGCCTGTCCTGGACCGGGCCGACGGGATACCTGGTCGCGGGGGTGTACGCGCTCTACACACAGTGGCACCCGCCGGCACTGACCACCCCGTGGCTGTGGCCGGCCCGGCCGCCACACGACCTGGGCGGTGCCATCTGCGCCGGGCTGGTATTCGCCTGCGGGGCCGCATTCGTTACGGTGCGCGGAGCCCGTGACCGCCCCGGCGATCCCGCCGCAGGGTAACGGCACGATCCCGCACGGGTCCGCGGTCGCCAGAAAGCGCTGAGGGGTCTCAAGATCTCGCTGTTACACGACGGCCTTTCTCGTTACATGCCCGTCGATCGCCGGGAATACCGCGGAAACGCCACCCCTGGACGCTTTGGCTAATACCTGTCGCTTGACAGGTATTAGTCCACCAGCCGCCATCACAAGCGCCAGGGGCAGCCATGACGTCCATCACGGAAGCAACACCCGAGCGCGCGGACCTGGCGCGCTTCGGCTACAGCCAGGAACTCCACCGACGGGTCGGCAGCTTCGCCTCATTCGCCGCCGGGTTCTCCTTCGTCTCCATTCTCACCACCGTCTTCCAGCTGTTCTTCCTCGGCTACGGCTTCGGCGGCGCGGCATTCTTCTGGACCTGGCCGATCGTGTTCGCCGGGCAGCTGCTCGTCGCGCTGAACTTCTCCACCCTCGCCGCCCGGTTCCCGATCTCCGGTTCGATCTACCAGTGGTCGTCGCGGCTTGCGGGCTCGACGTTCGGCTGGTTCACCGGCTGGATCATGATCATCGGGCAGATTCTCACCGTCGCGGCCGCCGCGATCGCGCTGCAGGCTGTGCTGCCCTCCATCTGGACCGGGTTCCAGCTGGTCGGCGGCTCGGCCGCGAATTCCTCGCCGTCAACCCCGACCGGCGCGCAGAACGCGGTCATCCTCGGCGTGATCCTGCTGCTCGTCACCACCGTGATCAACATTGTCGGGATCCGGCTGATGACGCTCGTCAACAGCACCGGCGTCGTGCTGGAGCTGCTGGGCGTCACCGCGATCATCATCGCGCTGTTCAGCCACACCAAGCGTGGCGTCTCCGTGCTGGTGAACACATCCGGCGCCGCCCCGACACCGGGCTCGCCCTACATCTGGGCGTTCCTCGCCTCCGGCCTGATGGCCGCCTACGTCATGGTCGGGTTTGACTCGGCAGGCGAGCTGTCCGAGGAGACGCGCTCGCCGCGCCACATCGCCCCGCGCACGATCATCCGAGCCCTGGTCGTCTCCGGGATCGGCGGCGCGCTGCTGCTGATCGCCGCGCTGATGGCCGCCCCCAGCCTGACCGACGGCAAGCTCGCCACCGTGGGGATGCCGTACGTGGTCGAGGCCGTCTTCGGCAACACCGCCGGGCGGATCATGCTGGTCGACGTCATCATCGCGATCTGCGTGTGCACGCTGGCCTGCCAGACGTCCGGCTCGCGGATGATGTTCTCGATGGCACGCCAGCAGGCCCTGCCGTTCCACAAAGTGCTGTCCCGGGTAAACCCGCGCACCGGCACGCCCATCGCCTGCTCGATTGTCGTCGGCGTCGGCGCGGTCGTCGCCCTCGTGGTCAACCTCCCGCAGACCGCCGTCTTCACGGCGCTGTCCAGCCTGTGCATTGCAATGCTGTACATCGGCTACCTGGGGGTCACCGGGCCGCTGCTCCTGCACCGCATCCGCGCCGCGCGCGGCAGGCCGAGCGAGGCGACCGCCGAAGGCATCGACGAGCGCGGCAAGAAGCTGTTCAGCCTCGGCAAGTGGGGCATACCAGTCACCGTGATCGCCGTCGCCTACCAGGTGCTCGCCATCATCAACCTGGCCTGGCCGCGATCGCTGGTCTACGACCTGACCGGGCACACTTGGTGGCTGCAGTGGAGCGCGCCGCTGTTCATCGGCGGCACGCTCATCATCGGCTACCTGGTCCACCTGCGACTGCGCGGCGGCACCATGACCAGCCCCGCGCCCGAGGTCATCAAGGCCGAAGCAGCAGCGTAGGCCGCCCTCCACGGAAGGAGTCCCCCAGCCGATGGCCAACGTAGCCGGACAGCACGAGACCGACACGGTCCACAGCGCCCGCGCCGACGCGCGGGCACAGGGCGGCAAGGTTGCCGAGGCGATGCCGTACCTGCCCGCGTCCAGCACGCCGTTCCCACCGCCGGGCATCGACATCGCGACGCTGACCTGGGCGGAGACTGTCGCCGGGGGCAACTATGCGCACAAGGTCGTCGCCCGCGGCACCCGGGTCCGCCTCGAGGACGTCACCGGCGACGCTTGCGCGCACGTGCTGGTCTACAACGCCCTTGAGCCGTGGGAACGGCTCAATGTGGCCGATACCGTGAAGATCCCGTGGCAGGCCTACCTCAGGGCCGGGCACCCGTTGCTGTCCGGCGACGGCCGGGTCCTGGCGACCATCGTGGCCGACGACTCCGGGTGTCACGACGCCTTGTGCGGCACCTCCACCGCGAAGGCCAACCAGGCCAGGTACGGCGGTTCCGCCCCGCAGGGGTCAAGCCCGTCAGGGCGCGAGCTGTTCACCCTCGCGGCCGCCAAGCACGGCCTGGCCCCGCGCGACCTGCCGCCGAGCGTCTCCTTCTTCAAAGGGGTCCGGGTCGGCCAGGATGGCGGCCTTACGTTCGTCGGCGGCGCCGGCCCTGGCACGTCGGTGGAACTTCTCGCCGAGCTGCCGCTGATCATCCTGATCGCCAACGTCCCGCACCCGGTCGACCCCCGGCCGCGGTACACGTGCGGCCCGCTGCGCGTGCACGCTTGGGAGTCCCGGCCGACCGACCCGGCCGACCCCCGCTGGGACGCGAGCCCCGAGGCCCTGCGCTACTACCTCAACACCGCCGACTACGCCGCCGCAAGGGGGATCTGACTTGGTGAACACCGTCACCGACGGCGCGGGCCGGACGCCGGACTGCCCGGAAGACCTCAAGGACGTCCTCGACCCGGCCCGCTACGCCGATGGCACGGTGCTTGACCTGGCCGGCCCGCTCGCGGACGGCGCGGTCCGGCTCGACGAGGTGGTCCCGCCCCGCGCCCCGTGGTCGGCCATCGTACGGAAGGGCGATGTCCTCACGATCGTCGATGTCGGCGCCAACCAGTCGGCCGACTGCCTGCTTTACAACGCCGACGATACCGCCGAGCGGTACTCCGTTCCCGACACGATCGCGTGGGGCGGCAACGTCTACGTGCGGACCGGCACAGTCCTGCGCTCCAACGAGGGCAATCCCCTCGCCACCGTCATCGCCAACGAGATCGACCGGCAGGACACCATCGGCGGCGCCTGCGGCAAGGAATCCAACACCCTCCGCTACGGCCACCACACCGCGTCCGAGCACGGCTGCCGGGAGAACTTCCTCGCCGAGGCGAGCAAGTACGGCATGGGCGCCCGTGACCTGGTGTCTAACCTGAACTGGTTCATGAACGTGCCGGTCGAGGCCGACGGGACGCTCGGCATCGTGGATGGCATCTCCGCGCCCGGCAAGCGCGTGGCGTTCCGCGCCGAGATGGACGTCCTTGTCCTGGTCTCCAATTGCCCGCAGATGAACAACCCGTGCAACGACTTCAACCCGACACCGCTGCGCATGATCGTCACCGCGGGGGCGGGGACGACACTATGAGCGAACTACGGGGCTGGGCGTTCGATACCGTCCTGATCGCCAACCGCGGCGAAATCGCCCGCCGGATCATCCGCACCGGCCGCGCGCTCGGGCTACGGACCGTGGCGGTCTACTCGGCGGCGGACCGTGCCGCCCCGCATGTCCGCGAGGCCGACGAGGCGGTCCTCATCGGCCCGGCCAGGCCTCGGGATTCCTACCTGAACGCCGAGGCCATACTGGCCGCGGCCAAGTCCGCCGGGGCGGGCGCCATCCATCCCGGCTACGGCTTCCTGTCAGAGAACGCGGATTTCGCCCGGGCGGTCGAAGGGGCCGCCATGGCATTCGTCGGCCCGACCCCTGAGCAACTAGAGGCGTTCGGGAGCAAGCACACGGCACGGGAACTCGCCCGCGCCGCGGGCGTGCCGATGACGGCGGGCTCCGGCCTGCTCGCGACGGCCGACGAGGCCGTCGCGCGGGCCAAGGCGATCGGCTTCCCTGTGATGGTGAAGGCGACCGGCGGCGGCGGCGGCATCGGCCTGCAGGCCTGCGCCGACGAGGTCGCGGTCGCCGAGGCGTTCGACCGCGTCGAGCGGCTTGCCGCAGATAACTTCGGCGCCGGCGGCGTGTTCCTCGAACGGCTGGTGCGCCCGGCTCGCCACGTCGAGGTGCAGGTCTTCGGCGACGGCACCGGGCGGGTCGCGGTGCTCGGCGACCGGGACTGCTCGCTACAGCGGCGCAACCAGAAGGTCGTCGAGGAGGCCCCGGCCCCGGCGCTGCCGCCTTCGGTGCGCCGCCGGCTGCACGCCTCCGCGCGTGACCTGGTCGCCGCGGTCATGTACCGGTCGGCGGGCACGGTCGAGTTCGTGTACGACCCGGTGCGGCAGGAGGCGTCGTTCCTTGAGGTGAACGCGCGCCTGCAGGTCGAGCACCCGGTGACCGAGGAGGTGTTCGGCGTGGACCTCGTCGAGCAGATGCTCCGGCTGGCCGGGCAGGGGCCGAGCGGCGTCGCCAGGTTCACGGCGGCGCGGCACGTGCCCCGCGGCCACGCCGTCGAGGCGCGCGTCTACGCCGAGGACCCCGGCCGCGGCGGCGCCCCGAGCCCGGGCCTCGTCACTTCCGTGACCCTCCCCCACGATCCAGGCCCCCGCCCGGGCCGTCCCGTCCGGGTGGACGCCTGGATCGAGGCCGGCCTCGAGGTGTCGCCGCACTACGACCCGATGCTCGCGAAGGTCATCGCCCGGGGCGCCGACCGGGACGCGGCCCTGGACGCCCTGGCCGACGCGCTCGCGGGTACCCGCGTCGACGGCGTCGCGACCAACCTTGGCCTGCTGCGCGCCGTCGCGGCGCGCCCCGACGTGCGGGCCGCCACCCACTCGACGTCCACGCTTGACGGTGCGACCGACCCGGAGCCGCGTATCGACGTGCTCGAGCCCGGCGCGCTGACGACGGTGCAGGACTGGCCCGGGCGGCTGGGCTACTGGCAGGTCGGCGTGCCGCCGAGCGGGCCGATGGACGAGGTGTCCCTGCGCGAGGCCAACCTCGCCGTCGGCAATGCCGAGGGCGCGCCGGCCCTGGAGATCACCGCAACCGGGCCGACCCTGCGGTTCTCCCACGGCACGCTGATCTGCCTGGGCGGCGCCCGATCGGACGCGTACCTCGACGGCGCGGCCGTCCCGTGGTGGACGCCGGTCACCGTGCCGGCCGGCGGCGTCCTGACGGTCGGCCCGATCCCCGGCCCCGGGCTGCGTGCCTACCTCGCCGTGCGGGGCGGCCTCGACGTGCCCCCTTACCTGGGCAGCGCGTCGACGTTCACCCTTGGACGGTTCGGCGGCCACGGCGGCCGCTCCCTGGAGGCGGGTGACGTGCTGCGCCCGGGCCGCCAGGCGCCCCCTGGTCATCCGGCCGAGACACCGGCGGACCGCCGGCCGGCGATCGTCCACGACTGGGAGATCGGGGTCACCGAGGGGCCGCACGCGGCACCGGAGTTCTTCACCAGGGACGACATCAGCGAGCTGTATGCCAGCAGCTACACCGTCCACCACAACTCGGCGCGCACCGGCGTGCGGCTCATCGGTCCCCGCCCGTCGTGGGCCCGCGAGGACGGCGGCGACGCCGGACTGCACCCGTCCAACATCCACGATGTGCCCTACGCGGTCGGCGCGCTCGACTTCACCGGCGACACCCCGGTCATCCTCGGTCCGGACGGGCCGAGCCTCGGCGGGTTCGTCTGCCCGGCCGTCGTCGCGAGCGGCGAGCTGTGGAAGACCGGCCAGCTGCGCCCGGGCGACACGGTCCGGTTCGTGCCGGTGAAGGAGGCCGACGCGGCCGCGCTGCGCGACCGCCGCGCGGTCCCGGCGCTGCTCCGTACCGGGGGCGACGGCGACGACGGCGTGCTCGCTCAGCGCGAGGCGGGCGGGGACACCCCCGCCGTGGTCTACCGGCGCGACGGGGACGACAACGTCATCGTGGAGTACGGCGACCCGGTCCTTGACCTGGGCCTGCGGATGCGGGTCCACGCACTGCAGGAGGCGCTGCGGGCGGAGGGCATCGACGGGGTCGTCGACCTCACCCCCGGCATCAGGTCGCTGCAGGTGCATACCGACGCTGGCAAGCTGCGGGCCAGGTCGCTCCTTCCGCTGCTGCGGCGGGTCGAAGACGAGCTGCCGCCAACGCACGAGCTGCGCGTGCCGTCCCGCACCGTGCGGCTGCCGCTGTCCTGGGATGACCCGGCGACGCGGCTGGCGATCGAGCGGTACATGAACGGGGTGCGCCCCGATGCCCCCTGGACGCCGTGGAACATCGAGTTCATCAGGCGAGTCAACGGCCTCGACACCGTCCAGGACGTCCACGACATCGTGCACGCCGCCAAGTACCTGGTCCTCGGCCTCGGCGACGTGTACCTGGGGGCTCCCGTCGCCACCCCGGTCGACCCGAGGCACCGGCTGGTGACCACCAAGTACAACCCGGCGCGCACCTGGACAGCGGAGAACTCCGTCGGCATCGGCGGCGCTTACCTGTGCGTCTACGGGATGGAAGGCCCAGGCGGTTACCAGTTCGTGGGGCGCACCATTCAGGTGTGGAACCGGTTCAGGCGGTCCGGCCTGTTCGCCGAGCGGCCGTGGAGCCTGCGGTTCTTCGACCAGATCGAGTGGTACCCGGTGAGCGCCGAGGAGCTGCTTGACCTGCGGGCCGAGACCGACGCCGGGCGCGGCCACGTCGAGGTGACCGGCGGCTGGTTCGACTGCGGGTCCTACACCCGGTTCCTGAACGCGAACGCGGCGGGCATCGCCGCGTTCAGGTCGCGGCAGGCGGCGGCGTTCGAGGCGGAGAAGGAGCGCTGGCGGGCCTCCGGCGAGTTCGACCGGGTCGACTCCGCACCCGCGCACAGCGGCACCGTCGGGTCGGTCACGCTACCGGAACGGGCAACGCCGGTTCAAGCGCCGTTCATCGCCAGTGTCTGGCAGGTGGCGGCGCGGCCGGGCAGCCGGGTCGCGAAAGGCGACCGGCTCGTCTCCCTGGAGGCCATGAAGATGGAGACGATCCTCACCGCGCCGCACGACGGGACCGTCGCCGGCGTCTACGTCACCGCCGGCGACCAGGTGACGGCCGGGCAGGTGCTTGCCGCGGTGCTCCCCGCCGGGGATCCGGGCGGGGCGGCCCGGTGAGTTCCGTCGTGGTGAGTACGGTCGACCGGGTCCGCGCCGCTTACGCCGCGATCGGCGCGGCCGGGCGGCCGGAAGTCTGGATCACGCTGCGGCCGCCCGGTGAGGCCCTGACGGAGGCGGCCTCGCTCGACGCGCGCGTGGCCGACGGCGAGAAACTGCCGCTGGCCGGGCTGGTCGCCGCGGTCAAGGACAACATCGACGTGGCCGGGATGCCCACCACGGCAGCCGCTCCCACGTTCACCTACCAGCCGACCGAGGACGCCACCGCCGTCGCCCGGCTCCGCGCCGCCGGCGCGGTCGTCCTCGGCAAGACCAACCTCGACCAGTTCGCCACCGGTCTGGTGGGCACCCGCAGCCCGCATGGCGCGGTGCGCAACGCCTGGGACCCGGCGCGGATTTCCGGCGGGTCAAGTTCCGGCTCGGCGGTCGCGGTCGCGCTTGACCTCGTCGACCTGGGCCTTGGCACCGACACGGCCGGCTCTGGCCGGGTACCCGCCGCGCTGAACGGCGTGGTCGGCGTGAAGCCGACGCGCGGGGTCATCCCGGTCACCGGTGTGGTGCCCGCCTGCCGGTCACTCGACTGCGTGACCGTGTTCGCCCGCTCGCTCGACCTGGCCAGGAAGGCCGTCACGGTCATGGCGGGACCCGACGGCCGCGACCCGCTGGCGGCACTGCTCGGCGACGGCCCGCGCGGCGCGTGGCGGCTGCCGCCCGGCGACCCGGGATCAGGGGTCAGGGCGCCGAAGGTCGCCGTCCCGCTGCCGAGCCAGCTCGCCGGGCTGGCCGATGGCTGGGCGGAGGCGTTCGCGGCCGCAGAGTCGCAGCTCAGGACGGCCGGAGTCGAGACGGCCGAGGCTGACATCGCCCCGCTGCTCGACGCGGCCACCCTGCTGTACGGCGGGGCGTTCGTCGCCGAGCGGTACGCGGCGGTAGGCGCGCACATCGCCGCTCACACCGGGCGGATCGGCACGGACCTTGACCCCGTCGTCGCCAGGATCATCCTCGACGGTGGACGGTTCACCGCCGCCGAGCTCTTTGCCGACCGGGAGAAGCTAGACCGGCTGACCGCCGAGGCGGCGGCCAGGCTAGCCGGCTTCGACGCGCTGCTCACCCCGGCGACAACGGCGCACCCGACGCTCGCCGCCGTGGCCGCCGACCCGGTCGGCGTCAACTCCCGGCTCGGCCGGTACACCAACTTCGCGAACCTGCTTGACCTCGCGTCGGTGGCGTTCCCCGGCGGGACGGTGCGCGGCCTGCCGTTCGGGATCATGCTCACCGGCCCCGCGGGCAGCGACGTGCGGCTCGCCGAGATCGCCCAGCGCTACGGCGCGCACAGGCCGATGAGGCACGCGGGCGCTCTGCCACAATGACTGGCGTGGCGCAGGCACGGAACCATGAGGCACCGGGTCAGGCGGAGACGGGGCGGGGCCGGCGGCGGGCCGGCCGTCCCCGGCTCCGCCCGGCGAGTGACACCGACGTCGCGCCGCGCGCACAGATCCTCGACGCCGCCGCGGAGCTGTTCGTCAGCCAGGGCCTCGCCGCGACCACAACCAGGCAGATCGCCGAACAGGTCGGCATTCGCCAGGCGTCGCTCTACTACTACTTCACCGGCAAGGACGAGATCCTCCTTGAGCTGCTCACCCAGTCGGTCCGGCCCAGCCTGCGGGTGGCCACCGAGCTGGAGTCCCGGTGCCGCGACGACCCGGCGGCGGCGCTGTACGCACTGGCGCTGACCGACGTGGCGACGCTCGCCCAGGCTCCGCACAACATCGCGTCCCTCTACCTGATGCCTGAGGTCCAGGGCGAGGAATTCGCGGCGTTCCGCTCGGAGCGAGCGCAGCTGCAAGCCGTCTACGGGCGGCTCGGGCAGGCGGTGTCGGCCGGCCAGGGTATGGACGAGGCGCTCACCGCGACCCTGCTCATGCAGCTCGTCGAGTCGGTCATCCAGCTCCGCCGCGCGGGCGCGCTGCGTGACGGCTACGGGCACGAGATCGCGGCGGCCTGCCTGTGCCTCATCGGCCTGGGACCGGCCGAGGTCGCTCGCGCCGCGGCCAGGGGCCTGACCGCCCCCTGATCGTCGCTCAAGCCAGGGAGTCGATCCAGGCGGCGGCGCGGTACCCGGCCGCCGCCATGACCGTCGGGTCGCGCAGCGTGCTGGCCAGCAGGGCGGCGCCCTGGTAGCGCGCCATGGCATCCATGGCGAGGTCACGGGCGTCCGGGCGGCCCAGGGCGGCGAACTGGCGTTCTATCCAGGCGATGGGGACGCGCATCAGGTCGGCGGCGGGGCCCGGGCCTTCGGCCCGCTTGTCCAGCTCCATGCAGAGCGAGCCGAACGGACAGCCGTACCTCGCCACCTCGTCACCGTCGCCTGCCAGCGCGGCGAAGAACGCCTTCAGCCGCTGCCCGGGGTCGGCTGACCCGGCTTCGATGCTGTCCAGCAGGCCGTGCGCCATGTCCAGGCGGTCCTGGATCACGGCCCCCACCAGGTCGTCCTTGGTGCGGAAGTAGTAGTAGACGTTGCCGAGGGGCACGTCGGCCGCGGCGGCGATGTCGGCGAGCGAGGTGCCGTCTACCCCGTTGGCGTAGAGCGTGTCGCGGGCGGCCGCGATCAGCCGCTCGCGCTTCCCGCTCGTGTTCGTGCGCATCCAACCAGCTTAGTCAGAAAGATAACTAAGTCGCCCCCGGCTATGGACCGGGCCGCGACGATCCCTTAAGTTAGTTAAATGACTAATTACAAGATTACACACTGACTCATGCTACGGAAGGACCGCCTGTCATGACCCAGCCGACGACTTCCAGCCTGCCTCCTAGAGCTTCCTCCTTCCTCGCGACCCGCGGCGGCAAGGTCACGCTCACCCTCCTGTGCGCGGTCGCGTTCCTGGACTACCTCGACACCTCGATCGTCAACGTCGCGCTCCCGTCCATCGCCCGCGACCTGCGTTTCTCCGTGCAGAACCTGCAATGGGTGCTCAGCGGTTACGTTGTCACCTACGGTGGCTTCCTGCTGCTCGGCGGACGGCTCGCGGACCTGATCGGACGACGGCGGACCCTGGTCGCGGGGACGGCGCTGTTCGCGCTCGCCTCGCTGGCCGGCGGGCTCGCACCCAACGCGGGCACGCTGGTCGGCGCGCGGCTTGTCCAGGGGCTCGGCGCGGCGGTGATGACGCCGTCCGGCTTGTCGCTGCTCACCACCTCGTTCAGCTACGGAACCGACCGGGTCCGTGCCCTCGGCGCCTGGGGCGCGATGGCGGGGCTCGCGTCGGTCCTCGGGGTCTTCCTCGGCGGGGTGCTGAGCGCCGGGCCGGGCTGGCGGTGGGTCCTCTTCGTGAACCTGCCCGTCTGCGCCGCCGTGCTCGGGACGGTTTACCGTGTGGTGCCCGCAGATGCCACGACATCGTTCGGGATCAGGGATTTTGACCTCGCCGGGGGGATTCTCGGCACCGGGGGGATGCTCCTGCTGATCTTCGGCCTGGTCCGGGCGCCCGACGACGGGTGGTCATCGCCGCGCACGATCGGCGAACTGGCGACCGCGGGCGCTCTCCTCGTGCTGCTCGCGCTCAACGAGAGGCGCGCCGCGCGGCCACTGGTTCCGGCGGCGATCTTCGGTGTGCGGGGGCTGATCGCCGCCGACGGGTCGCAGGTGTTCGGGATGGCCGGGTTCTACTCGGTGTTCTTCTTCGTCACGCTGTACATGCAGGACGTGCTCGGCTACTCCGCATTCCGCGCGGGGGCGGCGTACGTGCCGGTCGCGGTGATGGTCGGGCTGGCCGCCGGGCTCGGGTCCGGCCTGATCACCCGGGTCGGCACCCGGCCGCTGATCGTCGCGGGCGCGGTGGTCGCGGCGGGCGGCATCTTCTGGCTGTCGATGATCGGCGTGCACGGCCACTACCTAACCGACCTGCTGCCCGGGTTCCTGATCATGGCGTTCGGGCTCGGTAACGTGTTCGTCGGGGTGCAGACGGCGGCGAACGCCGGGGTCCCGCCGTCGCTCGCGGGCCTGGCGGGCGCCATGATCACGGCGTCGTTCCAGGTGGGGGGCGCCCTCGGGCTGGCGATCTTCTCCGCGGTGGCGACGTCGCGGACCTCGGCGCTGCTTGCCGAGGGCACGGCGCGGGCGGCGGCGCTGACCGCCGGGTTCCACCGGGCGCTGCTGCTGGCGTCGATCTTCGTGCTCGCCGCGGCCGCCGTCGGGCTGCGGGCGGCCAACACCCGCGGCGAGCCGGCCTCCGAGATCACGGGGATCCCGGCCGGCGAGCCCCTAGCCGACGGCGTGCGCCTGGGTGTTGAGCAAGACCCGGACTAACAGGATGACGATGAGACAGCAGAGAGCCGTAGTTCTGAGAGTTGTAGTTCTCAGAACTACGGCTCTGCATATCTTCAACGCCGCCGGTCTGCCGCCGTGTTAGCGTCGTGCATGATCACCGCTGCGGATGTGCGGGAAGTGGCCATGTCGCTGCCGCGCACCGAGGAACACCTGATCCGCGACTACGTCAAGTTCCGCGTCGGGAAGATCGTTTACGCGTCGGTCTCGCCCGATGAGATGACGCTGGGCTTCGGCTTCCCGAGGGAGGAGCGGGCGGCCATGATCGATCGCCAGCCGGACCAATTCCTCTGGCCGAAGCTGTCTGACCAGCGGTTTAACTGGATCAACGCGCGCATGGACGCCCTCGGCGAGGACGAGATGCGCGAGCTCATCATCGACGCGTGGCGGATGGTCGTGCCGAAGAAGGTCGCGGCGGCCCGCCTCGACGGGACGCTCAGCTGATCTCGGTCCCCGTGACCGCCGCGCTGTTCAGTGCTGCCCGCGGGTCGTCGGGGGCGTACACGGTCGTCACGCCCGCGTAGGACGGCGGCTTCTCCGGCCGCATCGGGTACTCGCCGCGGTTGACGACCATGCCGTCGATGTTCGAGAAGTCCCACCGGACCGGGACGAAGAAGTCGATGAGGCCGACCCGCTCCCCGGCCGTCACCGCCTGGGTGGTGTGGACGTCCGGCGGCTTCGAGATCGCGACGGCCGGCGACGTGAGGATCACGTGCTCGTCGGGCAGCCACTCGCTGAGGTCGCGCGACCAGGCGCGGCGCATGTGATGCACCACCGTCCCCGAGTGGATGATCGAGACCTGCTCGAAGTCCTCGTGGGTGTGCGGGCTCATCGCGTCGGTCCGGCGCGGCTTGGTCGCCACGGGCCAGGCGAAGTTGGTCATCGCGGTGCGGTGCGCGTAGCAGTGCGGCCTGCCCGCGGGGGCGTCGTCGAGCCGGTAGACCCGGATCTTGTAGCCCTCCGGCGGCATCGGCCACGGCTCGACGGGCGCGACGCCGGCGGGGTGCGCGGCATACTCGGCACTGTTCGGCGCCTTGCCGAGCAGGTCGGCGTTGAGCGACGTGAACCCGCGCCAGACCGAGCCCGCCTCCGCGAACCGGACGCTGGAGGCGCCGGGCGGGACGATCACCACCGAGCCCGCGGGGACGTCCACGGTGTCGCCGCCGGCGGTCACCTGGCAGGGCGTGAACAGCGCCCACACGAAGTACTCGTCGGCGTTGTCCGCCCGCGACAGCCCGGACCCCGGCAGCACCTCGGAGTACGCGGTGATCATGGTGGCCGCGCGGACCCACCACGTCGAGGCGGACCCCTCCGTCTCATGCGCTTGCGTCCCCTGAAGGTGGGCGTAACTACCGATCGACATCGCTTCTCCCGCTCCTTCGCTGTCCGCATCGCGCGCATCGCAGTGCGCCTTCGGGACAAACATAATTCAGAGGCGGGCAATGCCCTCGGTCGAGATGGTTGTGGCCGGGCGACAGCGCGCCCCGGTGCGGCACTGTCGGCGCGCCCAGGAGACCGACCGCCCCCTGGGCAGCGGGTTACGTTCCGTTCATGATGGAGGTCTCCGCGTCGGGTGGTGAGACATGAAGACGGCGACGGTGCCTATGGGCGGTCAGGAGGCGTGGCGGCGCACGCTCGGGGTCAGGGAGCGGTTCCTTGACGATCCGGATCACCTGCCCCCCGCGGACTGCGGTGTCCGCCGCGAGATCCTCCTGTCGTGGCGGCGTTCGCTGCTCAGCGGCGTCGACACAGCCGCCACCGACCTGCCCCGCGACGCCGGCGCCGCCACGCCGCGCCGGCTCGTCCAGGCCGCCGGCCCGGTCCTTTCCCGGCTCGCCGATGAGATTGCCGGGACACGGGCGTGGGCGTTCCTCGCCGACCGAGAGTGCCGGCTGGTCAGCCACGTGGTGGGCGACCGGGCCCTGACGCCCATGCTGGAGGACCGCGGCGCGCTCCCCGGCGCGTGCTTCGGCGAGGACCGGGTGGGCACGAACGGCCTTGGCACCGCGGTGGAGCAGCAGCGTCCGTTCATCGTCGCCGGCAGCGAGCACTTCCGCGCGTACGAGAGCGAGGCCACCACCTGCGGCGTGCCGGTGCGGGAACCGCTGACCGGACGGCTGGCCGGCCTGCTGAACATGAACTGCCGCTACGAGTTCACCAGCCCGCTGATGCTGCCCTTCGTCGCCGGCCTGGCCCGGGAGATCGAGGCCCGCCTGCTGGCCGCGCACCCGGCCGCCGAGCAGCCGCTGCTTGACGAGGTCGCGCGGATGTGGAAGCGCTCGCAGGCGGTCGTGGTGCTGAGCGAGGAGATCTTCGTCGCGAACGCCGCGGCGCTCGCGCTGCTGGGCGGGAACGCGGATCGCGAGTTCCTGCGAGACTGGGCCCGCGATACCGCCGCGCACGGCCGGGAGCGCGGTGAGCGGCTGGAACTCGGGCCGGACCTGGTGGTCTCGGCGCGGTGCCGGCCTGTTTCCGCCTCGCCAAGCTACTTCTCCGCGGTGGTCACGCTGACCGCCGCGGTAAAGGCCGCCAAAGGCCGGACACGGAGCTCATCGCCGTCCTCGGCCGAAGGCCCGACCGGGCGGCTCGCCCGGGCGCAGGCGGCCGGGATGCCGGTTCTCATCCGCGGCGAGCGCGGCACCGGCAAGACCCAACTGGTGCGCCGCCTCCACGAACGCACCGCGCATTCCGGACGGCTCACGGTGCTCGACTGCGCGCTCAGCGGGCTGGACCCCCTGGGCTGGGCGGAGCGGCTGCGCGCCGCACTCGCCGACTCGCCCGCCACCGTCGTCCTCCGGCATCTTGACGCCCTGGACCGCACGCTCGCGGCGCCCGTCGCGGCCCTGGTATCGGCCGGGCGCGCGTGGCCGGTGGCCACCGTGGCCGGCCCGCCTGATGAGTGGGTCGGCGAGGTGGACGGCGAGCGGGCCGCGCTGACCGAGCGGTTCGGCGTTGTCCTGGACGTGCCGCCGCTGCGCGACCGGGCCGCCGACGTTCCCGCCCTGGTCGCCGAGATCATCGAGGAGCTGCGTCCGCCGCCGCGGCCGCGGTGCGCCCCCGAGGCGCTCACCGTGCTGGCCGGCAGCGAGTGGCCGGGCAACGTCCGGCAGCTCCGCCAGGTCGTCGCCACCGCCCTGACCCGCTCCATGTCTTGCGACGTCACCGTCGACGACCTGCCCGTCGGCTATCCGGGCCGGGCGCACGCCGCCGCCGGACGGCGGCTCACGGGGCTGGAGCGGGCCGAACGGGATGCCCTCGTCGCCGCGCTGCGCGCGGCCGGCGGCGACCGCGAGGCGGCCGCCCGCGACCTGGGCATCTCCCGCGCGACGATCTACCGCAAGCTGAAACGGCTGGCGATCAGCGCGGACCGGCTCTGACCAGGTCGAGCGCGGGGCCGAAGACGGCGAGGGCCTGGGGTGTGCGCTCGAGCAGCTCGATCACCGTGCCCCGCGCGGCGCCGCCGTCGACGTAGACCCAGCGCACCGGGTTGCCCGGTCCCGTGCCGTCGATGAGCAGTTCCGCCTCGGGACCCGCCCCGCGCGCCGCGGCGAGCTGTGCGTCGAAGTCCGTTACGAGGAAGGCGAGATGGTGCATGCCCTCACCGCGGGTGCGGAGGAACTCCGCGTGCGGCGACTGGTCGTCCAGGGGCTCAAGCAGCTCGAGCAGCACGCCGCCGAGCGTGCCGAATGCGATCCGCAGCGAGAACGGCGTTGGCTTGCCGTGGACGAGCGCCTGGTCGAAGCGTGACTCCTCCCCCGCGCTCACAAACGGGCCCGCGCCGAGGCGCGCGCTCAGCTCGCGCTGCGCCGCGGCGCAGTCGCGCACCACCCAGCCGATGTGGAACAGCTCGGGGAGTTCCGGTCGCGTCATGGCCGTCACCCATCGGTCTCGACGACGCACACTAGGTCGCCGACCCGGACGTCGCTGCCCTCGGGGACCGCGTGCTCGACCATCACGCCGTCGCCGGTGGCCTCGACCTCCTGGCTGATCTTCTCCGTCTCGATCTCGTAGAGCGGATCGCCCTTGCTGAACGCCTCGCCCGGTTGCCGGCAGAACCGGACGACCGTCGCCTCCTCCATGGTCATGCCGATCTTGGGCAGCTTGACCCGCACGCGCACCGTCATGCTGGCACCGGCTGGGTGCGGCCGAGCGCCCGGCGGACGGCGGCGGTGATGCGAGCCTCGCCGGGGATCACGTGCGCCTCGGCGTTCGGCGCGTAGGGGATCGCCACGTTCGGTGTCGTGACGCGCCGGATCGGGCCTTTCAGCAGGGAGAACTCCTGCTCGGCCACCACGGCGGCGATCTGGCTGGCGGCGGAGCAGCACTCGCGGGCCTCGTCGACCACCACGAGGTGACCGGTCTTGCCGACCGAGGCGAGCACGGCGGCGTAGTCGAGCGGGACGAGGGTGCGCGGGTCGATCACCTCGGCGCTGACGCCCTCCGCGTCGAGGGCCGTCGCTGCGGCCAGCGCGGGCTTCAGCATCCTGCCGATCGCGACGACCGTGACGTCGCCGCCTTCCCTGCGCACCGCCGCCTTGCCGAACGGGACCAGATGCTCGCCTTCCGGCACCTCGCCGGACTCGCCGCCGCGGCCGTTCGGTTCGAGCACGAAGCAGGGGTTCCGGCTGCGGATCGCGGTCTTCACCAGGCCCTTCGCGTCGGCGGGCGTGGCCGGAACGGCCACGTTCAGCCCGCCGAGGTTCATGAGCATCGGATACGGGGTGTCGGAATGCTGGGCCGCGTTGGCGGAGCCGCCGCCGATGGTCGCGATGACCGTAATGGGGAGCTCGACCTGGCCGCCGGTCATGAGCCTGAGCTTGGACATCTGGTTCGCGATCGCGTCCATCCCCGTGTAGAAGAAGTTCGCGAACATCATCTGCACCACGACGTGGTAGCCCGCCGCGGCAAGGCCGACCGCCATGCCGGTGAGCGTCGTCTCGCTGATGGGAGTGTTCCTGATCCGGTCGTGCCCGAACTGCTCATGGACACCGCGCAGGTCCCCGACGATCGACAACTCGACGTCCTCGCCATAGACGATGACCTTGGGGTCGCGCGCCATCTCCTCGACGACGGCGTCGTGGACGGCCTGGATCAGACGGGTGCGGGCCACGGCTCAGGCCTCACTTTCCGGTCGACCAGAACCAGCGGGCTCGGGTGCGAACATCAACGTCTCGGCGAGTTCCTCGTCGGCCGGCTGGCCCGCCTCGGCGTAGGCCACGGCATCGGCCACGCGGTCGAGCACCCCGGCGTCGACGCGGTCGAGGTCTGCCGTGCTCGCGGTCCCCGCTGCCTGCAGCCGCGCGTGGAACCGGACGATGGGGTCTTTGCCCCGCCAGGTGTCGATCTCCTCGGTGTCCCGGTACCTGCCGCCGCCGAGCACGAAGGACTCGGCCTCGAAGTGGCCCTGGATGCGGTAAGTGCGCGCCTCGATGAACGACGGGCCGCCGCCGTCGCGGGCGCGATCGACGGCCTCGCCCGCCGCCTGCCACACCGCGGTCACGTCGTTGCCGTCGACCTCGACGGCCGGCACGGCGAACGCCCGCGCCCGGTCCGCGATCCGGCCGGCCGTCACCTCCGACGCCGGCGTGAACTCGGAGAACCCGTTGTTCTCGCAGACGAAGACCAGCGGTAGCCGCCAGAGCGCTGACACGTTCAGCGTCTCCATCAGCGCGCCCTGGTTGGACGCGCCGTCGCCGAAGAAGCACACCGACGCCTTGCCGTCGCCGTCGAGCTTCGCTCCGAAGGCGGCGCCGGCCGCGATCGACAGCCCGGCGCCGACGATCCCGTTCGCGCCGAGAATCCCCTTCGTGAGGTCGGCCACGTGCATCGAGCCGCCCATGCCCCGGCAGATCCCTTCGCGCTTGGCCCAGATCTCGGCCATCATCGCGCGCACGTCGCCGCCCTTGGCGAGGAAGTGGCCGTGGCCCCGGTGGGTGGAGGTGGCGTAGTCACGGGCACCGAGGTGCGCGCACACCCCGGCCGCGACGGCTTCCTCGCCGATGTACAAGTGGACGGCTCCCGGCAGCCTGCCCGCGGCGCTCTCGTCCCTCAGCCGTTCCTCGACGCGGCGGATCAGCACCATCGACTCGTAGAGCCGGAGCGCTTCCGACGGCGTCGGCTCCGCACCCCGATGGCTGTCCGGCCGCCGCTCGCCGACCCCTGTGGTCGTCATCCGAATCCTCCTCGTGCCGCTCGCGCCGTTGGCATAGACACGATCAGCATCGCACCGGATTCCGCGACCGGTCAGTCTCAGAATTGCGACTCCGCGGCGCCGCCCACGGCCCGCGGGCCGGCAGGCTGGGCAGCCCTTGAGCGGGACGTCAGTGCACCGCGCCCACGGTGACGCTCAGCTGGGCCGGGCTGCCGCTGGACACCGGTCCCGCCTGGTTGACCCCGCCGTCCGGCGTCACGTCGTCGTACGGGAAGGCATAGCCGAGCCCACCGGTCTCGGTAGCGTGCACGATTCGCGCGTAGTGGTTCGTGATCGCGTTGGTGTAGTAATCGGCGGGGTTCTCTCCGTCCGGCTGGTTGGAGTCGATGAGTAGCGTGCTGCGGTTGAACGCGGCGGCCAGCCGCGGGATGATCGCCAGCACTTCGCCGCTCGCCCCCGCGGTACCGAACGGTCCGGTGGAGCAGCTGAAGATGTCGGCGGCCGTCGGCTGGGCGAACGACCCGACGCCGGGGAACGTGAGCAGGCCGTTGGTCACCTGGCCGGTCACGGTCCCGTAGGAAGCCTGCGTGTCGACGGTCAGCGTGGTCGCGGAGTACATGTCCCAGACCTGGGTGACATAGTCGCCGTAGTAGCCGGACAGCAGGGACGAGTTGTAGACGATGCCGTTCTGCGGGCTGAGCGCGCGGAGGTTCGCGCCGCCGCTGCTGACGATGAGGTCGGTCCAGGGGTTCCCGTCCGCGGCCTGCTGCGCGGTAAGGCCCGCGCACACCGTGTCCAGACCGCCCGCGGGCAGGCCGTTGACCGTCTGCGTGTTCCCCGACGTGTCGGTCAGGGCGAGGCCGATCGGGATGCCGACGAAGTCGACCATCGAGATGTTCGCGAACAGCTGCGCGGAGTTGTAGGTGAACTCGGCGAAGTCCCACTGGATGTCGATGTTGGGGTCGGAAGAGTTCGTGACGGAGGGCTCGACGAGGGCAGGACCGGGGTTCAGCAGGAAGGTGATCGGCGTGCCGATCGAGAACCACAGCCGGGCTCCCGCCAGTTGCGGGACGGTGATCGTGATCGGCGAGCCGCCCGCGGCGTTCAGCGGGATCGCGCAGTCGACGGGCAGCGGGCTGCCGGTCGCGGACGGCGACGACGGGTAGTACGGCGTCTGTCCGTCCGCTTCGAGCAGCATCAGCGCGTTGCCGTTGTTGATCGCCTGGCCAGTGACGAACGCGTACACGGTGTCCGAGCCGGTGTTGTTCTGAATGCTGAACGAGACCGTGGCCGGGGTGTCCGCGGCGTCCAGCCGGGCCGTCTCCCGGCTGGAGGCCCCGCTGACGGGCCGGCGCAGTTCCGGGACGGCGAAGCCGAGCAGCGGCGCCGCCACCGCGGCGGCCGACCCGGCGAGCATGGTACGGCGGGAAACCTGCATTGACGCGCCTCTCTCAGGAGGAACCGGGAGCGACCGGGCGGGGCGCCGCCCACGTGGACGTGCCATCAAAGGGAAGGTAGCGGCGCCCCGGCTCACGATCCACGGCGTTAAGGCACGCTTAAGAGGTGGCTCAGTGCCCGATAAGGCGATGGGCAGCGTTCGCGGGGGGACGGGCGTGGAGACGACGATGGAGGTGACGGTCTGCCCGTAGGTCAGGAAGCGGTCGAGGGTTTCCTCGATGTCCTCGATGGCCGCGGCGTGGAGTTTGATCAGGAAGCAGTCCTCGCCGCTGATGCGATGGCACTCCGACACCTCGGGGGTGTCCTTGGCCAGCTGGGCGATCTTCGGCAGCTGCCCGGCGGTCGGGTGGATGCGGACGAAGGCGGTGACGGGCAGCCCGAGCGCGGCCGGGCTGATGTCCACGCGGTAGCCGGTGATCACGCCGGCTCGCTCGAGCCGCTGGACGCGCTCGGACACGGCGGGGGCGGACATGCCTACCCGGCGGGCAAGGGCGGACATCGTGATCCGGGGTTCGGCGGCCAGTTCGCGCAGCAGCCGCCGGTTCACCGCGTCGAGCAGTTCGGACGGGCCATTCAAAGTCACGGCGGCGTACCTCCTTCGTTCTTAAGGCTGATCGGCACCTGGACCTTTAATCGGCCATGTACCTGCTGATTCTCCTAACGGAGAATAACTCCCGTGCACGCCACGGAGCAGGAGGCCAGGACCGCCGTCAGCCAGGGACCAGTCGCGCGAGCCGTCGGCCGGCTACCGCCGACCTCCTTCTTCCTGACGAGCGCAGTGTTCCACTACCTCGGGCCGTCGCTGGCCGTGCTGCTGTTCGCCCACGTCGCGGCCCTGGGCGTCGCCTGGCTGCGGATCGCCTCCGCCGCCGTCGTGTTC
>Ga0102924_1000716_pt1 | contig 40277 bp, 33 predicted proteins | sample PaiPotPPM11metaG_FD_80116 | JGI IMG/M metagenome (GOLD analysis project Ga0102924, IMG submission 80116) | Iron sulfur acid spring bacterial and archeal communities from Banff, Canada, to study Microbial Dark Matter (Phase II) - Paint Pots PPM... ...
CCGGGTCGCGCTGGCCCGGGCCGAAAGCCTGCTGCCCCGCGCCATCGTCGAGCCAGCCGAGCAAGCCCTCCGGTCCGACACCCTCATCGGCCTGGCCCGCAAATTCCAGAGCCTCAACAGCAACGCATTCCAGGTCGGCCAGCACCGCAGCCCAGCCCAGCCCTAAGCGAGCCTAGCCAGCTTCGCCCTAAAACCAGCCCGGACGCCGACCCCGAGGCCTGCCGATCCAGCCCTGACCTGCACCCGGCGCCCCGGCCCCGGCCCCGTGGCGATCGGCCCGCTCTTCAACGACATGGATGGCGCCATCCATGTCGTAGGTGAAGAACCTGAATGGGGCTGCGGTGGCTGGTGAGGTGGAAGGGGTCAAGCCGGAGCGGGTGGCGGGCCGCAGGCAAACTCGGTGCGGCCGGGGCCACAGAATAGCGGAGGCTAGCCGGGTACGGCGGCGGGCACGCGCCCGGACGCGTACAACTGCTTAGCCAGGTCGGCCACGGCCCGATCCCCCATGAGCCGGCGTTCGAGAGCCATCTGCCGGGCGCGGTCGCGGTCCAGCCGGTCCAGCATCCCTTCCCGGCCGAACCCGCTCCAGCTCACCAGGAGCCCGCGCACCTCGACGTCGACCAGCCCGGCGCCTTCGAACGCTCGGCGCAGCCGCGCGCTGTCGAAAAGGTGGCAGTCGGCGCGCAGGCCGTGCTGGATCCAGGTGCCCTGCCGGGTCTCCAGCCGGGCGAGCGCCTCGTCGACCTTTCCCGCCGCGAGTAGCTCGAGGACCAAGGCGACCAGCGAGTCGACGAGCACGGCCACCGCGCCGCCCGGGCGTACCCACTGCGCGAGCCGCCGGAGCACCTGCTCCGGCTCTTCCGAGTACTGCAGCGAGCCCATGGCCAGGACGAGGTCGGCCTGTCGCGGCGCCAGGCAGGCGTCCTCCATGAGCTGCTCAACTAGTTCGAAGCAGGCCGAGGTGAGACGCTCGCGGGCCACGGCGGCCATCGCCGGCGCGGGTTCGATGCCGACGACAGCATGGCCCATGTCGACCAGTCGGCGGGCCCAGCGCCCGACGCCGCAGCCCACGTCTACGATGCGGCCCGGGGGATCCGGCAGGAGCGGCTGGACGAGTTCCCAGGCCAGATCGTCATACGCATTCCGGTGCGCGACCGCGAAGTGCTGGTCGTAGGTGGGCGCGAGCGCGTCATAGAGGGCAGCGCTCGCGCCCCGCGCGGGCCCTGGCCGCGGGGAAGTCACGCGCGCGCCGCCGCAGCGCGGTCACCGGACGCCTCGCTGTCGCCGCCCAGGCTACGGCGCTTAAGACGCCACAGCGCGTCCTCCACGTAGGTGCCCGGACGCCAGCGGAGATTGAGGCTGTAGTTGCTGCCGCAGCCCACGCATTCCTTGCGGAACAGCCGGGCGTGCTCTTCGCGGTAATGCGGTCCGTCAATCACTTCCGCGATGGGGGTCTCGCGCACGGTGAACGCCGGGTCGTGTCCCCAGCACCCTCCTATCTCGCCGCGGGAATGAATCATGAGTTTGAGCTGCGACTCAGCGCAAGGAACGTCCTTCTGGACCAGGTCCTCGAAGTGCCGCCCGATGTACCGCAGGTCGGAGTAACGGGGCAGCCAGCGCGAGTCAGCCCGGGCCAGCGCTTCGAGTTGGCCGAGCGCGGCGGCCAGGTCCGACTGCGGCACAGCCGCCTCGCGGGTCACGTCGGGATGGCGGAACAGGAAGGTCCGGTCGGTCGCGAGGTTCAGGTAGAGCACCACCCCCACCTCCTGGGCCAGCGCGGCGATGTCGGCGAGCGAGGCCACGTTGTCCTGCATGACGGTGAAGTTCATGCGGATCTTCAGGCCGTAACGGTCGCGCGCCCGCACCAGGTTCTCCAGGTGCGCCCGAGTCCGGTCGAAGGCCCCCTTCCGGCCGCGGATCCGGTCGTGCACGTCTTTCGGGCCGTCCACCGACACGTTGAAGCTGCGGACGCCCGCGTCCAGGACCCGGTCCAGCATCGCCGGCCGCAACAGGATCGCATTGGTGTTCAGGTGCATGTTCCGGACGCCAGCCGACCTGGCGTAGGTCATGATCTCGATCGCGTCGCGTCGCAGCAGCGGCTCACCGCCGGTGAAGTTCACTTTGTGCATTCGCAACGCGGCGAGCTGATCGAGCACGTCCTTCCATTCGGCCGTGGTCAGCTCTTCTAGCGTCGTCGTGCGCCAGCAGGCACAGCTCACGCAGCGCAGATTGCAGTTATCGGTGAGAAAGAGCTCGGCCACGAGGGGCCGCACATGCAGGCCGGGACGGATATGCTCTTTGATCCCCAGCTTGCCGAAGAACAGGGCCAGGCGAGCAGCCTCGGCGGGTCTCATTCAGCCCTCCGTGCGGTGAGGAAAAGATTGGCATTGGCGAACATCTTGGCGTCGAGCCAGATGGCCCGCTCCAGACCAGCGCGGGCGCGTCCGCCCAGGAGCAGCGACGGACCGTGGAACCATCGCCAGAATAGGTTCGCACCGCTTTCCCGGGTGATCTCGAAGCGGTGAGCGCGGAGCCGGTCGGCGAGCCACTCGGGGCGATAGTTGGTGTGCTCGGTGCGGCCGACCGAGAGGTCGCCCAGCAGGCCGTCCTCGGTGTCGACGAAGCGCTGCCGGTAGACATCGGCTCCGAACCGGAGCGAGTAGACGGCGGCGTGGATTCGCGGGAACCGGAACTTGACGTTGTCCGGATCAAGCCAGGAGAACACGTGGCGGGCCGGGACCGTGAGGACGAGTGCTCCGCCCGGGCGGAGCACTCGCCAGACCTCGCTGAGCATGTCGTCTTCGTCCGGGCAGTGCTCCAGGACGTCCAGCAGCGACACCGAGCCGAAGGACCCGTCCGGGTACGGCAGCGGCGCGTCGACCGTGGTGAGCGTGATGTCCAGGTGCGGATGGCGCTGCCGGGCCTCGCGGACGTAGCCCGGATGCGGGTCGATGCCCTGGCACTCCCTGTGGGTGGTGGCGGCGAGGGCGGCCGCGAAGTCCCCGGTGCCGCAGCCTACGTCGAGGTGAGGTCCGTCGAGGGCGGCCAGTTCCTCCCACGCGTAGGCGAAACGTTGCAGCGGATGCTGGCGGAACGGATTGCGCAGCGCATCTCGCCACAGTTCGTCGAGCCGGTCGGCGACGGCGCTCGCGTCCGCGGGCGGCGCCAGCGGCCGCTCCTGCGCCAGCCGCCGCTGCGCGGCGGGATGGGCACGGATCGCCTCCGGCAGCTGGCCGACGTCCCAGACGGCGACCACGCGTCCGTGCCGCTCCTCGTCGCGCAGGTACTCCACCTGGTGGTCGTTCGCCATTTCCCCCAGCGCGGACTTCCGCGCCACCGCGATCGGGACCTTCCCCATCCGCTGCACGAGACGGACGGTGTTGCCGGCGTGGGTGACGACGATGTCAGCCGTCTCGAGCCGCTCGAGTAGCTCGGGATAAGGCACAAACGGCGCTTGGCGGCAGGGCAGGGCCACGCGGGACGCGCCGGTCTGGGCGAATACCTCGTGGCTCGAGCAGAGCGGGACGACCGCCTTGAGCAAGCGGTCGAACGGCCACGGGCCCATCCCGACCGTCACCACGATGTCCATCAGTAGAGTTCCCCGATCACGATGCCGTTGCCGTGCGCCGCCCACTGAGACGGGCGCTGCAGCAGCACGCGGGAGGCGAGCCGGGCGCATATCCGGGCGGCGATGCCGGGACTACGCAGGACGTTATGCGTGGAGACCCAGAACGCCGGGATGTCCAGGAGAGCGGCGGCCAGGAAGTACGGGACCGCGGGGCCCGATCCCGCCGACACGATGAGCTCCGGGCGTTCCGCCCGCAGGATCCGGCCCGCGCGCAGCAAGCCGGGGAACAGGCCAAGCGGGCGGCGGACCGTCAGGTCGCCGATCCAGTGCACCCGGTGCTCGGCGAGCAGGGGCTCGGTGTCCGCCGCCCGTACCGCGGCCCACACGACATCGTGGCGCGACCACCACGGAGCGAGCGCGAGCAGATCGAGCAGCACGCCCCCGCTGCTGGAAACGAGAAGGATCCGTCTGCGATCGGTCACGGCGGCCCGCTCCGCCCTTTCGTCCCCGGCGCGGTCGCGCACCGGAAGGGCCTGTCGCTACGCTGGCGACGCCGGCCGCCACCCCGGGGCTTCGGCGGCGATTCCGCAGCCGCGCCAGCCCGAGCGACTCGTCTGGGAGGTCTCCGGATTGCTGCCCGAGGTACCAGGAGACCCGGCCCGCGACGGCGCGGCATTCGTCTCATCGGTGACTCGCCATCCCGTCTTCCGGGCCGCCGGGATAGGCCACGGGCGCGGGGCCGGTTACCGCTGGGCGGTGGTGAATCCCGAGCGGCATCCGCTGCACATCTGGAAACGGTCGGCGCCGGCCGGCTGGTCGTACGGGCGCACCGCCCGCCTGCTGGATGCCGCGCTCTTCACCAACGGCCCGATGATGGGAAAACGGCTGGCCGGCGGGGCCAAAGTCACCAGATCCCGCGTCCCGGCCGAGTTCGGATGGTGGGTGGCCGTCGGAGCCGGGCTCGGCGCGGGGGCCGGGCTGGCCGGCCCGTGGCGGTCGCGCCGCGGCCGGTGGTTCGGGGGCACGATCGGGATAGCCGCGGGGGCGTTGCTCGCCTGGCGGCGCAGCTTCACCGGATGGCTGCCCTGCGGGCAGGTGCACAGCCAGGCCGGCGGCATCAACGACCGCAGTAACTTCGACCGTGAGGGCGCCCGCCACGCGTGGCTCGGCCGGTTCGGGACTGAGTTCGCCTCGTACCAGATCGGTGACGGCGATCCTCCGGCCGGCGTCAAGGAAGGGACCGGCGGGCTGATCCGGATGCTCGACGACTACCAGATCGTCGGCCGGCGGGCCGGGGATCCTCGGTACCGGCGGGACTTCGCCGAGCTGGCCGCGAAAACGGGCGTCGTGGCGTGGGCGCTGGTGCCGATCGGTGACGGGCTGGACGCCGGCGTCCTCGTGGTGCTCGGCGGCCGTCGGCGGGATACGGCGTGGGCCGCCCGCGTGCTGCACGGCATCGGCGCGCGCGATGCCGTGGCCACCGATCAGGGCGGTTCGATCATGATGGGCCGAGGCGACGCGTGGATCCTGCCCGCGGCGTCTCTCCCGCGCCAGTCCATGCAGGTCTATGGACTGTACTGTCGCTAGCCGCCTCATCGGCGCACCACTTTTCCGCTCGGGTCGAGGGTGTACAGGTCCTCCCATCGGTGCGAGTCCGCCACGTATTCGTGCTCTCCGGCGTCGGTCTCGAAGACTATGGGGCAGCCGTGGCAGAAAGAATCGCTGAACGACGGATCGCTCGCCGCCCGCGTCGGATCGTTGACCAGCCGGCGTAGCTGCCGGTAGGCGGGGGAGTTCCAGACCTCCCACAGGCCGGACTTCAGCACGTTGCCCACGACTCGGCTGTCGCCGTCCGCACGGTACTGCTCGGTCGTCCGGTAATAACAGCAGGGAATCACATCGCCGTTGTACTTGACTTGCAGCGAGAAATGCGGCCACGAACAGCGCGGCAGGGGCGCCTTCGGCTTCGGGCCGAATACCCGGTACCGGCCGGGAGCGAGATCAGCGAGGTTATTCAGCCTGCCCCAGTAGCTGGTGAACTGGTCGATGCCGCGTTCGGCGCACCAGGCGGCCGCCTTTTCCAGCTCGGCCAGGTTGTGCTGAAACTTTATGAACTGGACCTCGACCCGGGGATATCGCAGGCGAAGCTCCCGCCGGATCCGCAGCAGCCGGTCAAGGTTGTCGAGAACCAGGCCGATCCGTCCGCCCACCCGGGTCAGCTCGTACCGTTCCTGGCTCATCCCGTCGACGCAGACCGTCAGGTGGGTGAGTCCGCTGGTCAGGATCCCGCGAATGCGCTCGTCGCTGAGGCGGAAGCTGAAATTGGTGCTGACGTGGGAGTTCAGCCCGGCCGACCGGCAGACACCACAGATCTCCTCCAGCCTGGGGTGGACGAGTGGATCGCCGAGGTAGTAAAGTACCACGGCCATTGTCCGGCCCTCGGTACTGGCCACCAGGCGGGAGAAGTCCTCGACGGACATCATCCGCGCCCGGAATTGCTGATTGTCCAGCAGGTCGTTGCCGGGAGGGTTCGCGTCGGCGTGAACGCACCAGGTGCAGCCGAGGTTGCAGGCAGGTGAGATGTCGACCTTAAGGAGAACGGGCAGAGCGCGCATCTTTTCGTGTTTGAGGGCGAACTGGGTGCCGCATACCGCGAGATTCGCGATTTGGCGTGGCGAGGCCTTGTCCAGGAACCAGCCCTGGCGCCGGCGGATATTGCTCGCCATGTTGACCAGGTGTCCTGACTCCCAGTTCTGCGTGAATCGTCGCATGTGCACTCCTTCCGTTCAAAAGGCGCACCACTGCCTAAGTAAAAGAGTCATCGCCCGCCCCGTTGGTGAGCGACGCGGCGGTTCGCACCGCATCCGTCGCATCCGATCGCCGCATCGACCGGCATGCTTCCTCGAGCGCGACCGCGACCAGTTCCGCCTGTCCGTCGGAGAGCTCGGACGACATGGGCAGCGCCAGCACCTCCCGGTCCAGGCGTTCGGTGACGGGCAGATGGACCCCCGGCGGGGCTAGCTGATGGTGGAGATGCTGCGCGGGGAAGTACGGCTTGGTCTCGACTCCAAGCAGCCCGAGTTCACGCGCGAAGCGCTCACGGTCCGGCGCCTGGACGACCCAGTGCACGTAGCTGTGCCCGTTCTGCGGAGCGACGCCCTGGGTGACGAGCCCGCCGACCCGGTCGGCCGTCCGCTGATAGGCCTGCGCCACCTGGTTCCGGCGCCGGACGAGATCGGGCAGCAGGACGAGTTGGTCGAGCGCCGCGACGGCGTGCAGTTCGTCCATCAAACTCGAGCCGAGCCAGGGACCGACCTCGCGGCGTCGGGCGCTGGCCGCGAACACCACCGCTCCGCCCGCCCCCGCCGCGGTCAGGACCTTCGCGAAACTCATCGAGAACGCATGTGCGTCGGCCTGAGTGCCGACCGGGCGCCCGGCGCAGGTGCTGCCCAGGGCGGCGGCTGAGTCCGCGACCAGCGGCACCCCCCGCCGCCTGGCCGCCTCGGTCAGCGCCGGGTACGAGCACGGGTTGCCGAACGTGTCGACGCAGACGACGAGACCGACCCTTCCGTCGGACAACGCCGCCTCGGCAGCCGCCGGGTCAAGGGTCCACGACCATGGATCGACGTCCACGAAACGCAGCCCGTACCCGAGCTGGACCAAGACGTCCACGGTGGCGTGATAGGTAAACGACGGAAGGACAGCCAGCTGACCGGGCCGGGCCGGGCCGACCGTGCCCGCGATGGCCAGCCGCAACGCGTCGGTCCCCGACTTGGTGATCAGCAGCTCGTCCCCGGCCGCGAGCTTGAGCGTCTCGCGCAGCCGGTCCTGGAATTCCAGCGTCCATTGGTTGCCGTATTTAAGCCGCCCGGTCCAGATCGCCGCTTGCTGCCGGTCCGCGACCTCGTCCGGTCTGGCCGGGCGGGGCGGGATCACGACGGGCAGCAGCGGATCGAAGAGCGGGACGGGCCCGTTCCTGAGCCGGTCGACCACGTCCCCGAGCGCCTTCCCGAGCGGACGCACGGTCAGTCCCGCGGCCTCGGCGCGGCTCGTGTCGACCACGCCGCAGCTGTCGGAGACGGGCGCGGACACCGGCACCGACGGAACCGGCGTGCCGCACAGGCGCCCGATCCTCTCGGCGAGCCCGGCGACCGAGACGGGGTGACTGCCGATGTTGAAGACACCGGGGGCGAGCGGCAAAGCGACCAGCCGTCCGACCTCGTCCACGGGCAGGAAGCTGCGCAGCGCTCCGGCGGTCAGCGGTACCGGCCGGCCGACGAGCGTGCTGCGCACCAGCCGGGTCACGACACGCTCCTGCCCGAGCCCGAACGTATTCGCCAGCCGGAGGACGGTGCAGCGGCCGGCGTCGGCCGCCGAGCGCACCAGCAGTTCCTGGGCCAGCTTGGCCAGGCCGTACACCCACCGGCCGGACGGATCGCGGTCGGCGAGCCGGCGGCACAATCCGGCGACCCGCCAGGGCGGGCAGGGCTGCCGGGCCGCGAGCCGGACGTCTTCGCACCACGCCTCGAGTTCCCCGGGCGCCACGGGCAGCGAGGGAGGGGTGTCCTCGGCCAACGGCGGCGGAGCGTCTCCGTAAACCTCGATCGACGAGATCAGCACCACCGAGCGGTCGCGAAGCTGGGGCAGCAACCGCCCGGTCGTGAGCGCGATGTCCAGCGGCAGGGTCCAGGCCCAGCGGGGCCGCGGGTCGGCGTTCCCCATGAGGATCACGACCTTGCCCTCGGGCAGGCTGATCTCGTCCGTCAGCAGGTCGCAGGGGATCCACCGCACCACGCCGTCATGGGCCTGATGACGCGGACGGCGGCGGTCGACGACCACCACGTTCGCGCCGCGCTCGCACAGGATGCGGGTCGCGGCCGTCCCGACGAATCCGGAGCCGCCGACGAGCACGAAAGTCTCTTGAGGATCTTGTTCCTGCTCCGCTTCGGCCCGCGGCGTCAGCATGCCCGCTGCCCCCGGAATATGGCCGGAACGGTCTGGACGAGGAGCCGCAAGTCGCCGGTCAGGCAACGATTCATGACGTAATCCCGGTCGAGGGTCATCATTTCCGCGAAAGAGAGTTCGTTGCGGCCCCGAACCTGCCAGGGGCCGGTGATCCCGGGCCGGACCGCGGCCCGGATCCGCGCTGGCCCTTCGACGTTCTTGTCCTCCATGAGCATCAAGGGCCGGGGGCCGACGAGCGACATGTCGCCCTTGACGACGTTGACGAGCTGCGGAAGTTCGTCGAGCGAATAGCGCCGCAGAAATACGCCGACGCGGGTCACGCGCGGATCCGACGGGATCTTGTAAAGCCGGGAATCGTGATGCTCGGCAGCGTGCACGTTGAGGTGGAGGACCTCGGCGAGTAGCTCGTCAGCATTGGCCACCATGGTCCGGAACTTGTAGATGCGGAATCTCCGCCGAGCGCAACCCGCGCGGACCTGTACGTACAGCGCAGGGCCGGCCGAGTCGACGCGGATCGCGACCACGATCAGCGCCAGTAAAGGTGCCAGGACCACCAGCGCGATAGCGGCCAGGCAGAGGTCGAGAGTCCGCTTGCCGGCGGGACCCGCGCGGCCGGGCCACGCCTGGCGATCAAGAGGGCGAGAGTCAGACGGGCTGGTGATTGACCGCAGAAGCGGTCCACCTGCATCGCTTAGGTCGCTTTGGTCACTTTCTTGCCCAAGAGGCCGTGGACCTCTCGTCACATGTGCCCCCCTAGCATCAGCTTGTCGCGTCAACTCGCCCGACTACATCGTCCGGCCGCCGACCCGCTGGCGCACTTTTACAGCTAGATGTCCACCTTGGGACGGGTCGTGGGTGATTGTCAATATCCAATAAGAACGATCTTCAGTTTCCGTGGCCCGGCCGAGCCAAAGACGCCGGCGGTAATAGATTCGAACCGCGCGGGCGGCATCCCCCGTCGCGGCGAGAGGACAGATGATCTTCTCGCCGCTCAGGCGCGGGCGCTCCGGATCCGGGGAGCGCCCCGGCCTGCGCTTTCACGGCCGCGCGACGGGTCCGGCTTTCGGCCACATAACCGTGATGATCGCCGGGTCCCGCGCCCGCTTCCCGGGCACCGCGCCGCGGGCGGCCCTGACGCCCGGATTCCCGCAATCTTCGCGTAATAAGGCTGCCCAGTTTCGTTCCGCCATTGTTGTCTGATGTTCATGGTGACGAGCCCGGTTTTAGGTCGTCAGGAGCCGGGCTGGGGCAGCGGCGCCAGGGAGTTGCCCGGGCCGATGGAGGCGCAGCCGTCCGGCGCCGGGAGCCCGTTGAACTGGCTCTCGAGGAAGGCCAGCGCCTCCGCCTCGAAGGGCACGGCCGCGTCGGCGTGCGGCAGCCCGGAGTAGACGCTGAAGGTCACCGGCAGGCCGCGCTGGCAGTACTTATGAGCCAGGGCCTCCACGTCGCCGTCAATCATGATCCCGTCACCGGTGCCGTCGGAATCGCCCACCCCGAACAGCAGTGGCTCGCGGGGAGTGCCGCCCGAGGAGCCCATGATCAGATGATTGAGGATGCGGACCAGGACCGGGACGCTGAACGGGTTGGAGTACCGCGGCCGCAGCAACTGCTGGACGGTCAGCCCCGGATAGGCGCTCGCGAAGGACGCGATGCACTCGCCCTTGACCTGGCTGGTGATCTTCTCGCCGTACGACGACAAGTACGGCGTGATGTTGACGCCGAACGCGCGCCCCAGCGAGACCAGCACCGCCGGGATGACGCCGGACCAGTCGTCATCGCCATTGATGTAGGTGAGGTTGTGGGCGAAGTCGACCGGCACGCCGCCGGCCGCCGCACCGATGATGTGCAGTTCGGGTGCGTAGCTCGGTGCTAGCTCGCTGGCCCACTCGGTGGCGATGGAGCCGCCGGAGTAGCCCACCATCCCGGCCTCGGTGGAAGCGGAGACGCCGAGATACCGCTCCGTAGCCCGGATGGCGTCCAGCGTTCCGTAACCGGATTCCTGCCCGGCGCCCCAGTCCAGCCTCGTGCCCTCGTAGTCGGGCACCGTGACGGTGAAGCCGGCCAGCACGTAGGCGGCGATGGCGAGCTCCTCGTCCTGCGCGGTGGAGTCGCCCGGGTTGCCGCCCCGCAGCGTATAGGAAGGATCGCATTCCGACCCCAGCGCGTCGTAGGCCGTTTGGTAGGCGACGATCTTCGTGCCGGTAAGCGAGAGCAGCGGCTTGATGATCGTCGTCACCGTGGCGGTGGGCTGGCCAAGCTCACCCGTGGTGCGGTAGAGCACCTGCTCGGTGGAGACCGGGACCGTCAGGCCGTCAACCGAGATGCTCACGCTGCGCTTCTTCAACACCGTGCCCGGCGCGATCTGCGACAGCGGGATCGACCCGTGGTAGGTGTAGAAGGGGTCCTGCGACGGCGGCACCACCGTGGCCGCCTGCGCCGCCGGAACCCCGCCCACCAGCGTCGACACGGCGCACAGGGCGGCCGCCACGACAGCGAAGAGGCGCGATCGGCTGAGGCGAACGTGCATGCCCTCTCCCTGTGCTTTTACGGCCCTGTGCTCTGTGCGGCCATTTCGCGGGTGATCTGCTTCAATGAAAAACTCGCGCCACGAGCCAGGCAACAGTGCCGGCCGAGGTTTATCGGTTTCGGATAAACCGCTTATCACGCGCGTGACAAATCGCACCGGGCCCGGGTCGCGGGCGGGCCGCGAACATCGCGGCTACGCATTGGTGCGCGTCGAAGACCGGCCGTGACCACATGTTCGGCGACGGGACCAGGTTGTTATAGAACGTGGCGCCTTCACAGAGCGGCCCCAGGACCCAGATCCGCTGGTCCGGGACGCCGCGCGCGTCACGGGGATGCCGGTCGGGGCCGACATCGATGCCGTGCACGATGCTGCTGTCCGGCCGGTAAGGGCGGATCCAGCCGCTGCGGTGCAGCGAGGCGAGCAGCGGGCTGGCCGAGTTCGCGACGGTCGGCAGCGGGACCTGAGCGGCGACGATCCAGTCGGCCTCGGCGCTGCACGCCGAGCGCAGCCGCGTCGAGCGGATCGTCCACCGCCGGGCGGCCTGATCCCAGCTCACCTCGGGGGCCGGCCCGAACGGCACCCGGGCGATCCCGGCCGCCATCAGGGTGAGGAGCTCAACGTGCCGTTCATACTGCGGCCCGACCACGGCCCGGTTGACCGCCGGTATCGTCCGCCGGTTGAATTCGTCCAGCGAGGCCGGGGTCAGGCCGCCGAAGTCCACCGCATAGCGGAACGTGTCGCGCAGTTCCCGCAGCACGTCGAGCGCGCCCTTGACCGGGCTGCCGGTGAAGCCGAGCAGGCCCTCGGCCAGGTCGGCCGACATATACCCGGACAGCCACCTCTGATAGGCGGCGCCATCGGCCAGGTCCATCCCGGCCGACCCGTCCAGCGTCCCGGCCGCGTCGAACGGGCCGAGCGCGGCGTCCATCTCGTCGAGCACCGCCGTCAGCCCGGCCAGGGCGCCAGGGAATCCCGTCCCCGGACGGGCCAGCGGTCCGGCCAGGGCGCGGTCCAGGGCCTCCTCCGCTGCGCCGCCGGCCAGCCTGGCCTGGCACCGGCGGTAGCCGATCCGCATCTCGGCCAGGACCAGCGGCAGCACGTCGGCCTCGAAATCGAGCGGCCCGCCACCGCGGCCGGCGCGCAGGGCGTCGATGGCCGCCGGGGTGAACGCCAGCGGCTGGTACTTCGGCCCGAATTCGACGACCTCCGGCCGGGCCCGGCACGGAACCCCGGAGCGCGAGTACATCAGCAGGGCGGGTTCGCGCCCGCTGGGCAGGTAGCGGAGTTCGCCGGCCTGCCTGACGAACCGGCCGCCGCGGCCGACCGTCAGGGATGACATCACGTCCATCGCGGACAGGCCGAACCCGGCCACAGCTACCTGCTGGCCGGCGCGCACGCACGCCAGCCGGCCGGGCAACGGGTAAGGCTCGGTGATCAGCCCGGCCTGGCCTGGCTCCCCGGGCGTAGCGGCATTGGCGGTGTAGCCCGTGGTGAGGAACGCCCGGTCCACCTGGACGCGACTGCCGTCCGACAAGCTGACCACCAGGCTGCCGTCGGGCGCGGCCGACATGTCCAGCGCGGTGGCCGGGTGCGTGTTCAGCCGCAGGTGACCGGCCGCCTCGGTGCGCAGCTGGCCGAAGAACCAGCTCAGGTACTCGCCGAGCACGCGGCGGGGCAGGAAGTCCGTGGGCCTGATCGGCCGGCCAACCGGGCCGACGGAGTAGCCGTCGGCGCCGAGGAGCAGCCCGCGCTCGGAGACCCAGGCGTACAGGCTGGGCCCGGCCGGCCCGGTGTCGGCTCCGACGGTGCACGCGTCCGGGAACATCGACACTTGCGCGCAGGTGGTGTTCAGCAGCAGGTAATCCGGCTGGCTGAGGTCATGAACGCCCGCGCCGGTGCAGCTGGGGTCGATGACCTCGACCCGGACCTGGTCCGGCGCCAGGCCGGCCCGCCGGGCGAACGTGATGATCCGCTCGAGCACGCCGAGCCCGCGCGAACCCAGGCCGATGATGGCGACCGAGACCGGGGCCGCCGTCACCTCAGCGACGGGCACCGCGAGGTCCCCGCTGGCGGGTGCTGGCCCGGACCCGGCCATCAGTGTGCCGCCTGAGCTGGCGTTCGATCGTGGCCTGCGTCCGCGGGCGAGATCTGCGCGTGCAGTGCGGCCAGCCCGGCCTCGGCGGCCCGCGCCGCCTCCGGCCCGTCAGCGGCCGCGGCGATGACGTATCCGATCCGGTCGGTGAAGGCGTGCCGCACCTCGACCGGCGTCCCGATCTCGCGGGTAACGCCCACCTCGACCACGCCTGGAAGCTGCCGCGCTGCTTCCAGGCCGGTGACCGCCTCGAGCCGCCCGGCCGCGGTGGCGGTCAGGAACCGGATGGAGGCCGCCCCGGACCTGCTGGGCGCAGGCTGATCGGCGACCCCCGCGGCCTGCGCCACCACCTGATGGATCATGTCGATGCCGGTCGCCTCCTGCACCACCCGCGGGATCATGCCGCCGGCCAGGCGCGGATTTATCTCGACGATGGCCGGGCCCGCGGGCGTGTGGCGCAGCTCGACATGGGCCGCGCCGGAGTTCAGGCCGACGGCGTCCAGGCCTGCCATCGCGGCCCCGCCGATCAGGGCCTGCTCGGCGGGCGTCAGCGGGGCCGGGAAGTCGTGACCGGTCTCGACGAAGTAGGGCCGGGGCCCGAGCCACTTCCTGGCCAGGCCGACCAGCTGGCCCCCGACCACCTCGGCCGAGTACTCGGGGCCGTCGAGTACCTGCTCGACCAGCACCGAGGCCTGGTGCGGGAGGCCGAGCGCGGCCGGGTCACTGTCCAGGACGTGGCTGGCCGCGGCGGCGACCTCGGTGAGGTCAGCGCACAGCCGCACGCCCACCGACCCGGACCCGGCCACCGGCTTGACCACCACCGGGAGTCCGATCTGGCGTGCCGCGGCGACCGCTGCGCCGGTGCTGGCCGCCGCCTGAAAGGCCGGCCCCGGCAAGCCGCCTTGCCGCAGCCGGGCTCGCTGCGCGTGCTTGTCCCGGCAGCACGCGATCGCGCCCGGGTCCGGGTGCGGCAAGCCCAGCGCCTGAGCCACCCGCGCGGCTCGCTCGATGAAGTACTCCGAGCTGCTCACGGCCCCCGCGACCTGGCCGCCGAGGCCGGCGCACGCGGTCAGCAGGGCCTGGACGTCGGTGGTATCGACGACCCGGCTGGCGATCTCGTCCTGCCGGACGTAGGGGTAACGATCCGGGTTGCGCGCGAGCATGACCGGCACCAGGCCGAGCGCGCGGGCGCGGTCGCAGAACAGCCGGCCGGACCCCGTGGTGTTGCTCTCGACCAGGACGAACCAGCGTTCGGTCACGGCGCGGGCTCCCGGCCGGTGACGACGCCGGACAGCTCCGCTGCGGCCTCGGCGAGCGCCGACCGGGCGGCCCCGATGTCGGCACGCCACCGGGTCAGCCAGGCGCGGTGGCTGGTCCACGCCTCGACGCACCGGCCGAACGGCTCGGCGAACGCGCCCGGGCCGCCGCCGCGGCTGTGCGAGCTAACCACCGCGGACAGGTCAAGGTCTGCGGACCCGATCTGGTCGAGCCAGCCCGGCGGCCCGAAATCGGCCAGCCTGGTCGAGCCGGCTTCCACCGCCTGCCGGACCGCGTCACCGACCAGGTGGTGGGCCGTGCGGAACGGCACACCGCAGCGGACCAGGCGGTTCGCCAGCGCCGTCGCGGTCGTGAATCCGTTCTCAGCGCGTTCGCTCATTCGCGTCCCATCTGGCCGCGCTCCGCTGACCAGCACCTGGCCCAGCAGGACGCTCTGCTCGGCGGCCAGCAGCCCGGGCCAGATCCCGGCCATGGCCTCGGTGCCGACCTCGATCGAGTTCGTGAACGGCGTTGCGGCCATCATCGCGGCCGCGCCCGCCCAGGCCCCCAGGGCCTGACCCGACTTCGCCTTGACGTGCTCGAGCAGGAATGCGTTGCGCTTCTGCGGCATGGCAGAGCTCCCGCCCACCAGCCGGTCGGGGAAGCTGATCAGGCCGAATTCGAAGGTGCTCCACAGCTGAAGATCGGTGGCCAGCCGGCTCAGCACGATCGCGGCGCCCGCGGACGCGGCCAGCAGCCGCAGCGGCACGTCCCGGCTCGCCACGGCGTCCAGCGCGTGAGGGTGCGCGCCGGAGAATCCGAGGAGGCTGGCCGTGCGCTCGGAGTCGATCGGCAGATCGGTCCCGGCTACGGCCGCCGCGCCGAGCGGGCAGGTCTGCAGGCCGGCGGCGGCGAAGCGGAGCGCGTCGATCTCGCGGCCGAGCGCAGAGGCAATGCCGAGCAGGTAGTAGCCGTAGGTGATCGGCATCGCGGCCTGGAAGTGCGTGTAGGCCGGCATCACCAGCGACTGGTAGGCCCTCGCCCGGGACAACAGTACGGCCTCCAGCCGGACCGCCTGCCCGGCGAACTCCACCAGCCAGTCGCGCAGCCGCAGGCTGGTGATCGTGGCCTTCAGGTCGTTGCGCGAGCGGCCGGAGTGCAGCACCCCGCCGACGTCGGGGCCGAGCTTCTCGATGAGGTAGCCCTCGTACATCAGGTAGAGGCCGCGCGGCGCCGGGCGCGGCAGCAGCGGGGCGTACCGCTCGGCCGCGAGCGCGTCGATGCACCGCAGCAGCTTCGCCGCCGCGACCGGGGAGATCAGCTCCCGCTCGGCCAGCATGACCAGATGCGCCTGGTCGACGCGGGTCATCAGCGGTAGCTCCGCGTCGATCTCGGCTTGCGTGAGCTCGCCGTAGACCACGCGCTGCGTTCTGGGGCCCAGCTGACCCAGCAGGCGCCCGGTCCCGGTCAACGCGATCCCACCGGTGCTCCCGCGGCATCGGCCGCGCCCGCGTCCCGGCCCGGCGTCATCACCTGGGCGTAGGAGCGCCGCGCCCAGTCGTATTCGGTCCACGTGCCTTCGGGCCGGGTCGGGTCGGCGACGGTGACCGGCTCGGCCGGGAGCGGCTGATCGAGGTAACCACCGGAGCGCAGCCAGGCATCGTCATAGACGGTGTCCTGGTAGCGGTATCCCTCGTCGGGGAGCATCACGACCGTGACGGCGCCCGGGTTGGCGTCGGCCCACCACTGCGCGACCAGGTAGGCAGCGCCGCCGGACGGCCCCATGAACAGGGCATGCTGCCGGTGCAGCTGCCGGGTGGCCAGGTAAGCCGGCCCGGGAGCGCACCAGTGCACGGTGTCGAAGACCCGGTGATCCAGGTTGGCGGGCATCATGCTCATGCCCATCCCGCGCAGCTCGCGCTTGGCGTCGGCGTGCCCGAACAGCACGCTGCCGTGGGTGTCGACGGCGATGGCCTGGCACTCGGGGATGACCGTGCGCAGGGCCGTCACGGTCCCGCACATCGAGCCCCCGGATCCGGTCGGGCCGACGACGCAGTCGACCTGGCCCAGGCACTCCAGGAACAGCTCGGCGACGGTGGCGTAGGAGCGCGGGTTGTCTGGATTGGAGTACTGCTCGGGGCAGAAGGTCAGTTCATGCTCGGCGCGGATCTCCGCCAGCCGCTGCAGCCGGGCGGCCTGGAAACCGCCGGCCATCGCGCGCGCGGCCGCCGGCACGCGTTCGATCTCCGCTCCGAGGTCAGCGAGCCTGCGGTAGAGGCGCTCGTCGATGACGGGATCACTCACCAGGATCAGGCGGTGCCCCATATGCACGGCCTGCATGGCCAGCGCCAGCCCGAAGGTGCCTGATGTCGTCTCGGTGATGATCGCACCCGGCTCCAGGGTGCCGAGATCCGCGGCTTTGCGGAGGATGTACCGGGCTGGGATCATCTTCATCAGCGTGAAGCAGGCCGCGTACAGGTTCGGGCCCAGCCGGACCAGGCGCGGGAGCTGATAGGCGTCGGTGGCTTCCTGATAGCTGGTCCGGATGCTCATCAGGCTGACACCATCGCCTTCGTCTCCGGCACCCCGGCCTCGGCGGCGGGCTGCGAGCCAATGACAGCGGTCACGGCCAGGCCGATTCCGGTCATGCCGTCGATGCAGCGCTGCACGGTGTCCTCGATGCCGGGCCGCCCGGGATCGAAGATCACCCCGGCGACCGTGCCGCTGTGCGCGATCTGGACGCCGCAGCCGCCGAGGCGGACGCTGAGTTCCAGCAAGGGGTCCAGCCCCGGCTTGGGCAGGAGGCGCTGATTGATACGAGCGCTGGCCGTCGCCACCTTGCCGAGCAGCGCCACGTCCTCGGTCGCCACCGCGCGGCGCATGGCTCCGCGCAGCACCTGGAAAGCGGCTATCTCCTGATCGTCGTAGTCGGGTAGCTGCAGGCTCAGCGTGTCGACGGCGGAGCCCAGCGCGGTATCGCAGCCTACGACGATCATCGGCGGAAGCCGGTGGCCGAACGTCTCCACCACCTGTCCGTCGCGCTGCGCGAACAGCACCACTCGGTCGTCGATCATGATTGAGTCCGAGGCGACCTCGGCCAGCACGGCCAGGCGCCCGACCTCCTCGCGCGATAGCACGACGCCGTGGTAATCAGCCACCGCGCGGATCGTCGCCGTGACATCGCTCGTCGACGATCCCATGCCCACGCCCAGCGGGAAGTCCCTGACGATCTCGATCTGCCCGCCCTTGACCGGTGCCGGGTGCGTGGCGAATTCGCGCAGCGCGAGGATCGCCGCGCGCCTGACCTTCACGAGTTCCGGCGTGCCGACGACTCCCCAGTGATGCCCGCTCGGGCGGAATACCGCACGGCTGCCGCGCTCTGGGTAGGGCAACGTGACGAGCGCCCGGCGCAGCTGACCGGTGCCGTCGTCGAACAGCCCCTGGAGTAGTTCGCCATGATGAGCCGGGGCGTAACCGATCCCGGTCCCGAACTGCCGTTCCCGGTGCTCGTCGCTGCCATCGGACGACCGGAGATCGCGCACGCGCACCGTGACCGGACCTCTCTTGACTGAGCCGCCGGACTTCAGGTCCGAGGCTTCCTGACCACGAAGACCAGGCTCTCGTGATCGTGCTCGTAGGTCCGGTAGTCGGCGTGGCCCGGCTCCCGCCAGGCGGACAACTCGACGGACTCGGCGGTCAGCCCGGTCGACGCCAGCAGGGTTGCGATGTCGTCAGCGTCGTAGAACCGGCAGTAGAAGTCGAAGTGGTCGATGTATTCCTTCGGGCCGATCTCCCGGATATTGGGGTCGGAGGTCTGGCAGTCGTTCATCGTCCACATGTTGGCGACCAGGCAGCCGCCCGGCCGTAGGATCCGGTACATCTCGCTGAGCGCGTCGGCGGCGTTCCTGAGGTGACCGAGCAGATCCCAGCAGAAGACGCCGTCCACCGAGTCATCGAGCAGGCCCGTGGCGAAGGCATCGGTCTTCGAGAAGACTACCTTGTTCCTTATCCCGGCCCGTTCGGTCACGCCTTCCGCGATAACCATGGCCTTGGTCGAGGTGTCGCCCGCCAGCAGGATGGGCGCCCCCTCGGCGAGCGGGGGCAGGTTCCGGCCGTCACCGCACGGCAGATCCATTACGACGGCCGCGCCCCCGGACGCGAACAATTGCGCGGCGGTCAGGGCGAAAGGAACCGGAGGATCCCCCCAGAGGTTCTGGTGCTCCTGCAGGTGAGATTGGTCATACGCGTCATTCCACATTGGAATCGCGGCAGCATCTTGTGCCGAATCTGGGTTGCTCACCCAGGGCCTCCCTGACTTGGCTGGCTGACCCGCACCTCAACCTCGGAGGGCGCGCGGTACGCCAGAGTGCGCGGCATTCGTCACTGGTCTTCTCGACCACTCCTGCAGTCGGCGGTTGCCTGCACCACCCCTTCCGGGTAGCAACGTCGCTCCCCGCTGCGGCACAGCCGAACGCCCGGCCACGCAGCCATTCTGGGAGAAGGCTAACCGTACGTAGCCGTCGCTCGCAATGCCCAGGTCGCCGGTAAACTCCTGTGACTGGTGTGACGGGAGACGTGACAAAGCACGAAATGGGCGGATAGACATCCCGCTGCCGTTGATGCGCCCCGCAGATTGGCGGCCAAATCGGGGGTTGGCAGGCTCCGAACCGCGACGTAGACTCCACCACTGGACCCGGCCTTCACCGATTTGTTCCTTCGGATCGTCCGGGACGGGTCGCTGGGGAGGGGAGTGGTGGCTCTGGTATTCACCTGAGTGCCCGCCCGGCGTCCCGACGGGGTCGCCGACTGACTGAGCGAATGGATCCACCCCCCGCCGCGGTATTTCACGGTGGCCAATCCTCCGTACGATTGGAACTGCTTATTAGCACGGTTATTTTTGGGTTGCACTGGAATAAGTGAGTGAGCCAATGGGGACTCGCTCAAACGCTACCCTGCGCCGGGCCGAGCACAGGCGGTCCCGTCGCGGGTTGGGAGGGGCACAGTGACCGGCGTGACCGTGATTGTCATCCCGCAGCCAACCGTCAACGGACCGCTGCATATCGGTCATTTGTCCGGCCCGTATCTGGCCGCCGACATAGCGGCACGGGCTGCGAAGTTCCGCGGTGAACGGGTGCTGACCTTGGCGGGCATCGACGTTCACCCGAACTTCGTGCACCTGAAGGCCGAGTTCCTCGGCGTCGACCCAGTCGAGATGGTGGCCAAGTTCCGGGGGCAGATCGCCACGGCGTTCGATCTCGCCGGCATCGGTTACGACGTGTTCCTCGACCCGCAGGATCCGCACTTCGAGCGGGCCATGCTCGGCATGCTGGCCGAGCTGGTCGCGCGCGGCGCCGCTCCGGTCCGGGAGATCACGATGCATGAGTGCGCGGACTGTGGTCGCACCCTGCATCACGCCTACGTCGTAGGCAAGTGCCCGATCTGCGGGAGCGGCGCGAACGGCCTGTCCTGCGAGCCGTGCGGCGGCTTCACCTCAGCCGAGCTGCTGGTCGATCCGAGCTGCGCCTGGTGCGGCGGCAGCCCGCGGCCGATCGGTGTTCGCGTCCCCGTGCTGCCGCTCGAGGACTACCGGGCGCACCTCGTCGCCGAGTGGCAGCTAGCCGACCTGCCCCCCAGGATCCGCGGCTTCCTGGCTCACTATCTGGATAACCCGCTGCCGGACTACCCCGTCGCGTACCCCACCAACTGGGGCATCGAGTGCGACGGGGAGCTCTCCGGGCTGCGCCTGGACTTCCCCACCGAGCTGGGGCTGAGCTACCTCTACGGCCCGGCGAAGGCGCTGCGGCCCGACGCCGACACTCTCGACGGCCGGGTCGCGGCCTTCGAGGACGTCGACGGCATCTGGCATTTCAACGGCATCGACAACGCGTTCTATTTCACGGTCTTGTACCCGGCGATCCTGGCCGCCGCGGGTGTCGGCCGGCCGCTGCTGCGCGGAGCCACCGTCAACGAGCTCTACCTGCTCGAGGGGCAGAAGTTCTCCACCAGCCGGAACCACGCGTTGTGGGCCGACGAGTTCCTGGCCACCGAGGACCCCGAGCTCGTCCGGCTCTACCTGTCCTTCGACCGGCCGGACCGCTATGAGAGCGACTTCACCCGCGAGTCGTACCTGGCCTTCTGCGACTACATCCGGCCGCTGCTGCGCGGCGAGCTGCCGCCCGGGCCGGGCCGCCCGGCCGTGCTGGCTCCCGCCGAACTCGAGCGGGCCGAGCGCGCCCTGCAGCTCGCCGGATTCGACTCGGCCCTGGCGGTCCGGTGCTTGCTCGGTGCGCTGACGGCCGGGGCGGGGACCAACTCACCGGCGCTGGCGGCCCTGGCGGGGCGGCAACCGGATCCCGCGCCAGCCAGCCCCTGACGGACGGGGCCCTGTCAGAGTCCGGCGAGCCCGGTGAGAAGGAGGTCAACGATGATGTGCAGCACGGCCCCAGGGCGTCAGGGCCGCCCATGACGAGTACACCCGGGCACCTCGCCCCCGCCCCGATCAGCTACGGCGAGCGCCGGTTCCGCCCCGTGGGTGACCAGGCGGGACCGGACGGGCGCTGGCCCTCGGTAGGCCATTACCACCAGGACGGGGACCTGGTGTGGGCCGAGTTCTCCGGCTCGGCGGTCCGGGCCGGACGGCTGGTCGGCACCTGCGGGCCCGGCGGGGTCATCGACGCCGCCTACTGCATGGTGACCGCGGACGGCCGGGTGATCTCCGGCGGCTGCGTAAGCACCCCCGAGCTGCTGCCCGACGGCCGGATCCGGCTGGTTGAGCAGTGGCGCCGCCTCGACGGTGACAGCGGCGTCTCGCGCATCGAGGAGATCCCCCGGTGACGGCGCCGGGCGGGTCGGCGCGATCCGGCGGGGCAGCCGGTGACGACCGGCCGTTGCTGCTGCTGATCTCGACCGGGGGACGCAACTACCGCGAGTACCTGATGCGGTCGGTCGGCTCGCGGTACCGCGTGCATCTGTTCATCGGCGCCGAACCAGGCTGGGAGGTGGGATACCTCGACGGCTGGACGGTCATGCACGGCATGGCCGACACGATCTCCGCCGACGAGATGTGCGCGGCGGCGCAGCGGCTGGCCGCCCGCGAGACCATCAGCGGCGTGCTGTGCTGGGACGAAGCCCGCATACTGCAGAGCGCCAAGGTGGCGGCGTCGCTCGGATTGCCGGGCGGCGATCCCGACATGGTGATGCGGTGCCGGGACAAGTACCAGACCCGGACCGCCCTCGACGCGGCCGGCACCCCCCAGCCCCGGTCGGTCCTGGTGGCCGGGCTCGATGCGGCGCTCTCGGCCGCCGACCAGATTGGCTACCCGGTCGTGCTCAAGCCCCGGGCCATGGGCGGCAGCCTCGGCGTGGTGCGAGCGGACGGGCCTGACCAGCTCTCGCAGCGATTCCCGGTGGCCCGGGACACGGCCGTCCCCGGCTCCTGGCGGTACGACGTCGGCGTCCTCGTCGAGCAATGCCTGACCGGCCCGGAGATCAGCGTGGACGCAGCCGTCTTCCACGGTGAGGTGCTGCCGATGTTCCTGGCCCGCAAGCAGGTCGGCTACCCGCCCTATTTCGAGGAACTCGGCCACGTCGTCGACGCGGGAGACTCGCTGCTCGCCGACGCTGACGTGCTTCGCGTGCTGCGGTCGGCGCACTCGGCGCTGGGGTTTACCGATGGCATGACGCATACGGAGCTCAAGCTCACGCCCGAGGGCCCGATGATCATTGAGGTGAACGCGCGCCTCGGCGGCGACCTGATCCCGTACCTCGGGATGCGCGCGACCGGGATGGATCCTGGTCTCGCGGCCGCGGCGGTGGCATGCGGGCAGCGGCCCGAGCTCACGTCCGACCGGCACCTGGTCGGCGCGGTGCGGTTCTTCTACGTGGCGCAGGACGACACCACCATCGGTGAGATCCGGTTCGAGCCAGCCCCGATGCCGTCCGCTGCCGACCGGGCCATCGTGCTGGCCAAGCCGGGCGACGTGAAGTCACCGCCGCCCAAGGGCACGATGTCCGGGCGGATAGCCCTGGCCACGGCCGTCGGCCCGACCGCCGTCGAGTGCATGCAAGCGATCGACGCGATGAGCGACGCCCTGACGGTCCGGCCGGCCAACCAGGCGGCGGCCGGTCAGGGCGGCCCGTCATGACCGAGCCCGCCAGGCCGCACCGATCATGGCCCACCTGCCGGAACCCATCCGGGGAACCACCACGGAAAGAAAGGAAGCGCATGAGATTTATGCGCAAGACGGCCGCGATCGTCGGGACGACCGGGCTGGTGCTCGGAATCCTGACCGCGGGCCAGGGCATCGCCTCGGCCGCACCAGCCACGGCCAACGGCACCTCTACCTGCACCGGGACGATCACATCGCCAGGCGAGCTCACTGGCACCTACAACAACCTGGTGATCACCGGTGCCTGTGTCGTCCAGGACGGAACGGTGCATGTCCTCGGAAACCTGACCGTTGCCCGGGGCGCCGACCTGACGGCCATCTTCGGTGAGGACGACCTCACCCACAGCGGCAACTCCAACCTCTACGTCGGGGGCAACCTCTACGTGGACCAAGGGGCCAGCGTCATGCTGGGCTGCTACTCGCTGATCGTCAACCTGTGGACCAGCGCCACGGCCACGAGCAACGTCCCGGACTTCCCGTGCTACGACGACCAGAACCAGAACGCCCCGACTCTCAACACGTACGACGTGGTCGCCGGCAACGTGATCGCGAATGACCCGCTCGGGCTGATCATGCATCAGGACACCGTCGACGGCAACGTTATCCAGAATGGCGGCGGAGCCGGCCTGGGTTGCCAGAACGTCGGCATCTTCAATCAGTACTTCGGCTTGCCGGATTACAGCGACTTCTCGAACAACATCGTCCACGGGAACATGCTGCTTACGAACATGGACACCTGCTGGAACGGATTCCTCCGGAACGTCGTCTCGGGCAATATGAGCGTGAGCGACAACACCAGCACCGGGGACGGGACTGAAGTCGGCGCGAACATCGTCTACGGCAACATGACCTGCGACAACAACAATCCTGCCGTCCAGACCGGCGACAGCAACACCACGCCCAACAAGGTGGGTGGCAACGCCTTCGGTCAGTGCGGCTTCGGCGTAATCATCCCGAACCCGTCGCCCGAGGCAGGCGTCACCGTGCCACCGACATACCAGCCGGCCTCGGTGCCGCTCTACTAGGGCAACAAGGCATCCGGTGTTCCTGGGGCGTGGATGTCAGGCGCGCAGCCAGCGTCTCGGTATCCATGCCCCAGGACCGGGCCACCTGGTCACCCACCAACCGGCTTCAACAGGCGAGAGGCAGTTAAGGTCTTGAATCACCAGCAAGTAGAGATCCTAGCGATCGGCGCCGGGCCGTCCAATCTGGCGTTTGCTATCGCTATCGAGGAAATGGCTCCTGCCGATCTCGCGCAACGGACTATCATCATCGAGCAGCACGACGGCGTGGTCTGGCAACGCGGGATGCTGCTTCCCTGGACGCAGAGTCAGGTTTCCTTCCTGAAGGATCTCGTGACCATGCGCAACCCGCTGAGCAGGTTCTCGTTCGTTAACTTCCTCCATTCCGAAGGCCGCCTGCACGATTTCGTGAACATGGCCAGCTTCCTGCCGTTCCGGGTAGAGATTTCGGCCTACCTGGCGTGGGTTGCCCGGTCGCTGGAGCACGTGCGCGTCCAATACGGCCAGAAGTGCGTCGGGGTTGAGGCGGTCAAGTCCCCGGGGGGCATCATCACCGGCTGGATGGTGACCATGGCTGATGGCTCGACGATCGGCGCGAAGACGCTGGTCGTCGGGGCTGGCCGCGAGGCACGTGTGCCCGAGGTCTTCCGGGAGCTGCCGGCCGAGCGTGTCATCCACAGCACGGACTACTCGGCCCGAATCACCGGGATCGACCCGGAGGCGGCCATGCGAGTCGTGGTCATCGGTGCCGCCGAAAGCGCCGCGGAGATGCTCTGGGAGACTCACCAGCGACTGCCGAAGTCGCAGTGCGCGATGGTCATGCGGACGGTGGGCCTCGATTACTACCAGACCAGCAAGTTCACCAACGAGCTGTACTTCCCCTCGTTCACCGACAAGTTCTTCGACGCGCCCGCCGAGGCCCGCAAGCAGGTGCTGCAGGCCATGCGGCAGACGAACTACGCGGGCGTAACCCCGGAAATGCTGGACACCTTGTTCCGGCAGATTTACCTGGAACGGCTGATCGGCCAGCAGCGGCTATCCATGATCACCATGGTCGACGTCACCAGCGCCGCCGTGCGGGACGACGAGGTTGTGCTCACCCTCCATGACCGGATGATGGGCACCGACCGGGAGCACCGCTGCGACCTAGTCATGCTCGGCACTGGCTTCGAGCCGCGGATGCCAGCGATCGTCCGCGGCGCCGCGAACGCCTGCGGCGTCGAGCAGATCCAGGTCAGCCGCGCCTACCGATTGGTCACGCCGCCTTCGGTCCTCGCGGACTGCTACCTGCAGGGGACCAACGAGGAAACGCACGGTATCGCGGACTCGCTGATCAGCGTGCTCGCGGTGCGAGCGGGCGAAATCGTCGAGGACATCCTCGCGTCTCGGGCGGAGCAGGCCGGGCTGGGCAGCGCCGACGCCAACGGCAGCGGCCATGGTGACGGTGGCGCGCTGGCCGACGAGGCGTCGGTCGTCCCGCCCTCAGTCATCCCGACCTCAGCGAGCACCCCCCTGACCGAGACCGCCTTCCCAGATGCCGAGGTCGCGGCGCCAACCAGCGCCTACACCGGCACCGTCTAGCAACCGGAGACTGTCATGGAGATTCACCGGCTCGACCGCGCGAGCATGCCGACCGAATACGGAGTACTGGTCCAGCGCCTGATGCCCTGGGCGGCCCTCAACGCGCCTTTCGAGGGCGCGTTCTGCGTCATCGAGCCCGGCGGCGCGACCGAGCCGCATTCGCACCACGAGTATGAGATCTTCCTGGCGGTTTCCGGCCAGGGCGAGTTGGAGTCAGAGGGCGAACGGGCTCCGTTCCTGCCCGGAGACCTCGTGCACTTCCCGCCGGGGCGCAACCACCAGCTCATCAACGCCGGCCGCGACGACTTCCAGTTCTTCAGCGTGTGGTGGGACGCCGATCTGGCCAGCCAGTTCGGCGCGCGTCACGAGGCCTCGGAGGCGAGCGCGAACCCGTCATGAAGTTGCTCGCGATCGAGGCTCGCCAGCGAGGCCAGGTCCAGCTGTCTCGGTATGAACAGGTCAGGGACTTTGGCGCCGACCTCTACGTGCTCAACGGCCTCGGCGAGGAGGATTACTGGCCGGCCAGCCGGTACCGGATCGCCGGGTCGCAGCACATCGACGACATCGTGGCCGCGGCCCGGGCCTGGCACGCCGAGGAGCGGTTCGACGGCGTCTTCACCTTCGCCGAGTCCGCGGTCGTCGCCGTCGCCGTCGTCGCGGACGCGCTGGGGCTGCCCGGCGTCGGGCTCGACGCGGCCAGGAAGAGCCGAAACAAGATCCTCATGCGACGCGCGCACCAGCAATCCGGCGCGGCGCATCCCCGCTTCCGGCAGGTCACGAGCCTCGCGGACGCGGCGGCGACCGCGCAGGAGTTCGGGTACCCGGTGGTGCTCAAGCCCACTCTGGGCGCGGCCAGCAGTTTCGTCTTCCGGGTCGACGACCCGGAGATGCTCGCGCTCAGGTACCAGGACGCGATCGAGGGCATCGACCAGATGCCAACTCTGGTGACCGAGGCCGCGGGCCTCGACCTCGGCCCGGGCGGCCTGATGATCGAGTCGTTCCTGGACGGCCCCGAGTTCCTGTTCGAGGCGCTGGCCTGGGACGACGAGGTCTACCTTGGCTCGGTCGTCGACCGGGTGACCCTCGAGGGGGAGACCTTCGACGACGACGTGCATCAGGCGCCCACCACGCTCAGCGCCGCCGAGCTCGCCAAGATCCATGCGATGGTCGCGGCGGCGACGCACGGGCAGGGCCTGCGCCGCAGCGTCCTGCACGCCGAGATCCGGTACCACCAGGGCGAACCGTACCTGCTGGAGATCGCGATCAGGCCGGGTGGCGGGGGACTCGACCTGGTGGCCCGGGCCACGGCCGACTACTCGCCCATCGAGGCCGTGATGGACGTCGCCCGCGGGGTCCGGCCCCGGGTCCGGCATTACCAGCCCACGGGCGTGTACATGATGGGCACATGCCTGATCTGCGACGAGGGTGAGCTGGAATTCGTCAGCGTGCCCGCTGAAGTGAGTGAGTCCGAACACACGCTGATGGCCAAGATCACGGCCCGGCCGGGGGAGATGATCCTGCGCCCGCCGCACGGCAACAACATCCTCGGGTTCCTCATCGTGACCGGCCCGTCGTTCAGCGACGTGAAGCGGACGCTCGAGGAGTACGCCGACGAGATTGACGTCAAGCTGGCGGGCCAGCCGGTGACCAAGACCAAGATGCCCTGGCCGCGCTCCGCTCCGGAGCCGAGTACGGCAGGTACCGCGGGATGACCCATGACGAGCTGGTCGGACTGTACCTCAAAGAGGTCGCACGCCGGGGAATGGGAGCCGGGGAGCTCCTAGCGGCCGCCCGCAGTACGACCGACCTTAAGACGACCACCTTCTTCGATCGCTGCCTGAGCCGGCCCGGGTTGCTCGGTCATGCCGAGCAGACGCAGCTCGCCGCCGACCTGGCCAACCTGCACGCGGCGCTCACCGCGCTGCCGGACCGGATGTTCGGCGGGGACGTCGCCGCCTTCGCCCGGGCCGTCGGGATGACCGAGGTACAGGTGACGGCCATCTTGCGGACGCAAGGGGCGGCGCCGACCAAGATGGCCCGCGGCGACCTCTACCTGGACGACACGGGTTTCAAGGTGATGGAGCTGAACATGGGCAGCTCGGTGGGCGGCGGTGACAACGTCATCCTCAACCGGGCGTTCCTGGCTCATCCGATGATCGCGGAGTTCGTCGCGGCGCACGGGCTGACCTATACCGACACCCTGGCCGAGACGGCCAGCACGATCTTCGCCGAGACCGGCGGAAGTCCTGGCGACGGTCGGCTGATCGCCGTGGTCGACTGGCCGGGCACGATCGATACGTGGAAGGCGGTGCTGCGCCGGAGCGCGCAGGAGTTCGCCCGCTACGGCATCGAGATGGTTCCCTGCCACCTGGGCGAGCTGACCGTGCGCGACCGCCGGGTCTGGCTCGGCCGCCGGCCGGTCGACGTGATCTACCGCGTGTTCCTCATCGGGGATCTCCTGGACCCGAACGGACCCGAGCTGATGGACCCGGTGCTTCGTGCGGCCGAGCGCGGCGAGGTGCAGATCTTCACGCCGATGGACTCTCAGCTCTACGCGTCCAAAGGGGCGCTGGCCTTGCTCTCCGACGAGGCCAACTGGCATATGTACCGCCCGGCCGAGCTGGCCAGCCTGGACCGGCTGCTGCCCTGGACCCGGATCCTGCGCCCGGGCCCCGTGACCGTGGCCGGCGAGCAGGTCGATCTCCTCGAGTACGCCCGCGCTAAGCGCCCCGAACTCGTCATCAAGCCCACGGCGATGTACGGCGGGATCGGTGTGGTGCCGGGCTGGCTCACCGACGCCGACGAGTGGGACCGCCAGCTGGCCGCGGCCATGGACGGCTCGTTCGTGCTGCAGCGGCGCGTCCGGCCGGTTCCCGAGCTGTTCCCGGCCGACGACGGCCCGATGCCGTTCGTCCTGACCTGGGGTGCCTACCTGCTGGCCGGCGGCTACGGCGGGATGTGGCTGCGCGGGACGCCCGATCTGGACACCGGAGGCGTGAACATGAACACCGGCGCCTCGGCCACCTGCTGTTTCCACGAGGCCGAGCCAGCGCCCGCGGACCGCCCGGCCAGCGGCTAGTGCGGGTCTGCGTCGCCGGGGGCGGCCTGGCCGGCTCCGCCCTGGCCTGGCGGCTCGTGCAGCTCCCAGGCGTCACCGTGGAGCTGTTGCTCGGCGCGCACCGCGCCCAGGATGCGACCAGTGCCTCCGGTGGTGCGGTGCGCGCGTACGAGACGCTCGCGGAGCAGCGGCGGCTGGCCCTGGCCAGCCTGGCCGAGCTGCTCGCGAGCCGGACCCTGAAACGCTGGTCCGGCTTCCGTGAGGGTCGTTTCGTTTACCTGCGCGACGCCACCGCCGACCTGGCCGAGCAGGTGAGCGAGATCGAGCGGGTGCTGCCGGGTTCCGCGGCGCTGATGCCGGCGGCCGAGGCGTTCGGCCGCGGTAAAGACGGCCCGTGCTGGGGCGGCCCGGACGGCGTGGCAGTGGTCGAGCAGCAGGCCGGGACGATCTCTCCGGGCATGCTCCGGGACGCGTTCATCGCCGATCTCGCCGGGCGCCCGCGGGCCCGGGCCCGGCTGGCCGACCTGACCGCGGCGACGTCCGGGCCGGCCGGCGGCGTGCGCTGCCGGACCGGCGATGCCGACGGCGAGCACGACGTGCTGGTGCTGGCGGCAGGCGCGTGGACGCCGCGCCTGCTGCATGACCTCGGCTACCCGGCTCAGGCCTACCGGACCAGGTCCATTCAGTTCAGCAGCTACGACACCGGGCCGTGGCGGCCCGCCGCGTTCGCCGACGACCGAACCGGGCTGTACGGAAAGCCCCTGCCCGGTGGCGGCCTCACCCTGGGGGTTCCGGTCGGCGAGTGGGGAGCGCCGGCGGGGAGCGCGGACGTGATCCCCGCCCTGCACCAGCGGGCCAGCCGGATGGCCGGCGAGTGCTTCCCGGGGCTGCGCCTCGGGCCGGTGCGCGGGCGGACGAGCGCCGTCGACTGCTTCGCTGATCCGCCCGTCCTGTCCTTGCGCGCCGCGCCGGGCGCGGACGGTTCGCTGCTCACGTTTACCGGTGGCTCCGGCGGCTGCGTCAAGACCGTACTGGCGGCCAGCCAGCGGGCCGCGCTGCAGATTTCGGCCGGCCGGACGGACGGCGGCTGAGCCGTCCTCGCGAGAGCTAGGCCTCGGCCGGCCCGGTCGGTTCGAGCGCGGCGCCTGCCTCCGGCGACCTGGCCGGCCGGGGACTGCGTACCCCGGTCACCATGAAGACCAGCGCGACCAGTTCCGCGATCGCGATCACCGGCCACACGCCGTGACCGAGGTGGCTGAACAGCAGACCGCCGGCCACCGGGCCAAGGACCGTGCCGAGCCCGAACGTGAACTGGAAGCTGCCGATATAGCGGCTCTTCTGCTCGGCCGGCCCCGCCATCGCCGCGTACGCGAAGGTGGCCGGCCCGCCGAGGATCTCGCCGAGGCTCCAGATCAGGGTGCCGATGATGAGCACCGCCGGGCCCAACGGGAGGCGGTAGACGGCCACGCCGGCCGCGATCAGGGCGAGCGAGCCCGCGATCGTCAGCCGGACCGGCCACTTCTGCGAGATCTTCGTCACCAGCAACTCGAACGCGATCACGATCGCGCCGTTGATGGCGACCGCGAGGGTGTACCAGAACACCGCCACCCGGGCCGCATGGACGTCGAGCGGCAGCGTGGACTGGTACTGGACGTAGACGGCGACGCTGAGGGCCGCACCGACCAGGTACAGACCGTAACGGGCGTCCCGGGGTATCAGGAACCGGCCCGGCTTGACCTGCACCTTCTGCTCGTCCGCCGGGCGCGGGCTGCGGCCGGGCAGGGCGACCACGGCGAGCACCGCGTAGGCCACCGAAGTCAGCCCGTCGGCCCAGAACAGCAGCGTGAACTCGTGACGACCGAGGCTGTACAAGCCGTAGCCGATCAGCGGTGCGGCGGTCACGCCCAGATTCAGCGCGAACCGGTAGATCGCGAAGATCATGACCTGGCGGTCTTCGGGGGTCAGGTCCGAGAGCAACGTCGCCGAAGCGGGCCGGTAGATCCGGCCGACGAGACCGTTCAGGAGCAGGGCGCCGAGCAGCAGGAAGTAGTTGGGCAGGTACAGCAGCCCGGTCGTCAGCACCCCGAGCCCGCCCATGCTGATCACGGTCGCGGTCCGGGCTCCCAGCCGGTCGGCCAGCATCGCGCCGATGAGCAACCCGATCACCGCGCCCGCGCCGTACACGCCGAGCCCCACCGTCGCCTGCTCGATCGAGTAGCCCTTGGCCACCATGTAGAGCACCAGGAACACGGTCAGGAAGCCGCCCAGCTGGTTCACGAACACGCCGCCCAGCATGGTCTTGGTCGCTAACGACGACTCGCGGAAGGTCAGCCAGATCCGGGCGCTCTGGTGGGCATCGTTGGCCATCAGACCTCTTATCTAGTTGTCCAGGCGGGCAGGTTAGCTACGCGGGCACAGACCCATCGTGGCCCTTGATCGGCCGCGCCGAAAGGCCGGCTTCGCAATCCCGCCATTACCGACGCGGCGGCCGCCGCGTCGGGCCGCCCCGGAGGGGTATGCCCCCGGTGTCGCACCGCCGGGAAGACCAACGCCGCCGCTTCGTGAATACGGGTGAACCCAGCATGGAGTATCTGGTCACCATGACCACTCATGTTCCGGACGGAACGCCGGAACAGGCTGTCGATGACGTCCGCGCCCGCGAGGCCGCACACTCGCGCGACCTCGCGGACCAGGGCCATCTGCTGCGGCTGTGGCGGCCACCGCTGTCTCCGGGCGAATGGCGCTCGCTGGGCCTGTTCGCCGCGGGCGACGACCAGCTTGGACAGACCCTGGCCTCGATGCCGCTGCGCGTGTGGCGCCGCGACGAGGTGACCCCGCTCAGGCCGCACGCCAACGACCCGGGCCCCGGCCCGAGCCCGAGCGCGGCAGGCACCGAGTTCCTGACCACGTTCACGGTCACGATTCCGGACGGCCCGCCCGACCGGGCGGTAGCAGACGCCGAGACGCGCGAGGCGGCGCGCACCCGCGAACTGGCCGGTCAGGGCCACCTCGCGCGGCTGTGGGTGCTGCCCGGCCAGGGACGCGCGCTCGGCCTGTGGCGAGCCCGGGACAGCGTCGAGATGGCGGCCATCGTCAAGTCGCTGCCGCTGGACCCGTGGATGGCGACGCAGATCACGCCGCTCACCCCGCACCCGAGCGATCCCGCCACCCACCGCCCCTGAGCGCGGCGGCCAGGAAGGCCAGCACCCCGTAGCCACCTCGCCCGCCGCAGCCTGCCCCGCCGCGCGGCCAAGGTCACCGTCGGCTGCCCCGCTCCGGCCGCGCCCCCGGGAGCGATCTTGAGTGGATGGCCCATCGACCGCAATAGATTCTGGTCGATGGCCCATCGACTCGAATGGCAACGCCGCACCCGGGAGCGTAAATATCCGCAAACCGGGCAAAGCGCACGCCGAACCGGTCCGCAAGCTGCTGGTTGTCGACCGGGTCGCCGGGGAGGTAGGCGCCGACGCCGGTGATATATGCCTCGCTCATGCCCTTAATTCAGCCGCCGGGGGCCCGCGCACCCATCGGCACAACTACTCACTTCGGCGCCTCGCGCCGCTGAGTACGAGTACTCAGCCGCGCGGCCGGATCACGCTCGCGCCGCGGCCCCGGCGATTTGGGCTAGCCTGCGGGCCAATGGAACCTGCCGAGAGTATGTCTGCTATCCCGCTGCCCGCGGTCCAGGGTGAGCCGGTGGAATTGCGGGCCCGCCGCCTAGCCGCCGCGCGCCGACGGGCCACCGCCCTGCTCGCGGCGGTCACGGCCCTGTTCGCGGGCGTGACCGCGGCGGGCGCGCACGGGACCCTCCTGGGCTACGTACAGGCGGGCGCCGAGGCGGCCATGGTCGGCGGCGTGGCCGACTGGTTCGCGGTGACCGCCCTGTTCCGCCGGCCGCTCGGCCTGCCGATCCCGCACACCGCGCTGATCGTCGAGCGCAAGGACCAGTTCGCCGCCACCCTGGGCCAGTTCGTCCAGGAGAACTTCCTCAACGCCGACGTGCTGGCCGAGCGAACCCGCTCCGCCCGGATCGTTCCCCGCCTGGCCGCCTGGCTGGGTGACCGGGCCAACGCCGCCCGCTTCGCGGGCCACGCCGCGGATCTGGCGGTCAACGTGGCCGAGGCGCTGCGCGAGGAGGACGTCCAGCGCGTGCTCACGGCCGAGCTGACCCGGGCGCTGGACGCCGTGGAGGTCGCGCCGCTGGCCGGCCGGGTCCTGCGCGTCATCATCGCGGGAAACCACCACGCCGAGCTGTTCAACACCATCGTGTCCGCCGCCGACCGCTATCTGGCCGACCACTACACCGAGCTGCGCCAGCTGTTCGAGGGCGAGTCGCCCCGCTGGGTGCCCGACGCGGTCTACCGGCGGGTCTTCGACCGGCTGCACGCGCGCCTGCGCGACCGGCTGGCGGCGATGGCCGCCGATCCCGACGACCCGACCCGGCGACAGTTCGACGAATGGATCGCCGGCCTCCCCGACCGTCTCGAGACCTCGCCCGAACTGCGCGAACGCGGCGAGCGCCTCAAGCGCGACGTCCTGGGCAGCCCGTTGCTGCGGGACTGGTCCTCCTCGCTCTGGCAACGGGTCAAGGACGTCCTGCGGGCTCAGGCCGCCGACCCGGAGTCTGAGATGCGGCGCCGGCTGGCCGATGCGCTGGTCGCGGCCGGCTGGCGGCTCGGGTCAGACCGCCGCCTCGCCGAAGGCCTCGAGCGCATGATCGAGTCGGGGGCCAGGACCGTCGCCGACCAGTTCCACGACGAACTCGCCGGCCTCGTCACCCAGACCATCGGCCGGTGGGACGCCGCCGAGACGTCGAGTCAGCTCGAGCTGCTCCTCGGGCGCGACCTGCAGTTCATCCGCATCAACGGCACGGTGGTGGGAGCGGGCGTGGGCCTAGCCCTGCACGCGATCGCCCTGGCGCTGGCCTGACGTTCCCTCCGGCGGACGAGCACCCGCCTGCCCCGCGGCGGTCCCGGCCCGGGTGAGAACCGCCGCCGCCCGCTGGATCTGGTCGGCGGTGTTGTAGAGGTGCGGCGCGAGGCGGACGTTCCCCGCGCGCAGCGCGGTGTCGATCCCGGCGTCGGCCAGGCGCCGGAAGACCGTCTCGTTGTCACCGGGGTCGGGGGCGCTGATGACGACGATCGCCGAGCGCTGGGCGGCGTCGGTCGGGCTGATGATCCGGTAGCCGCTGTCGTCGAGCAGCCCGATCAGCTGCCCGACCAGCGCCTGGTCGTGGCGCGCGATGGCCGCTATCCCCTGCGCCAGCAGGTACTCGAGCGCCGCGGCCCAGGGGGCGAAGCTGAGGAAGTTGGCGGTGCCGAAGACGTCGTAGGCCCGGGCGCCGAGGTCGTCGCGCAGCCGATGCTCGCCTTCGGCGTTGAGGTCGAGCCCGGCGCCCTCGGGCCGGGCGAGCCAGTAGGCCTGGACCGGGTGCATCGAGGCGAGGACGTCGGGGCGGACCCAGGCGAAACCGGTGGCGTACGGCCCGCAGAGCCACTTGAACCCGGAGCAGGAGATCGCGGCGACCGGGAGACGCCCGACGTCGAACGGCAGCGCGCCCAGGCCCTGGGTCACGTTGACGACCAGGTGCACGCCGGAGCGTTCGCAGACCTCATGCAGGTCGGCGACGTCGGCGACATGGCCGGTGAGGGAGCGGACCCAGTTGACGGCGAGGACCCGGGTCCGCGGCGACAGTTCCTGCTCCAGGCGCTCGGGCCGGAGCACCGGGCCGCTGGCCTGGATCTGCCGCACGGTCACCCCGTGCCGCTCGGCGACCAGCCACGGAAAAACGGTCGCCGGGAACTCGCCGGCCGGCACGAGGACCTCGTCGCCCGGCCGCCAGGGCAGGCCGTTGGCCAGCACCTGCAGGCCCCACGAGGCGCTGTTGCCCAGGATGACCTCCTCCGCGGGCGCGCCGATCAGCCGGCCCAGCAGCCCGCGCAGCCGCCGCGGGCCCTCGACGAACGCCTGGTCGCCGATCCGGTGCGGGGCGAGCTTCGCCGCCAGCGCCTCCCGGGCGGCGTCGGCGGCTACCCGGGGCAGCGGACCCTGGTGCGCGGCGTTCAGCCAGATGCGGCCGTCAAAGTCGCCGAAGGCGCCGGCGTAACCGGCTGAGGACTCGGCGGCCGGTGCGTTGCTGCCGTTCATACGCGTCTCCACCCTTCGGTTCCGTCCGGTCGGGCACGTCGCCGCCGCGGGCGGCAACACGGTATATGTGTAACGCATGCATATAATTGCCCGCGGTCGGCGCCCGCAAACGCCAGGCCGGGAGTCGCTGGTTTGCCGCCGGGCGGGACGGGATATATGCCTAGTGCATGCATACGTCTGACCGGGCCGCCCGCCAGGCCAATCTCCTCGGAGCGCTGGCCGTCGCCGTCGCCGACCGGCTCCGCGAAACGGGCGACGACGGCCGGGGCCCGACCGCGACCGCTGCCCTCAACCACCTGCGCCTGCGGCCCGGGCAGAACATCGACTTCCTGGCCCGGCTGCTGCACATCTCCCATCCGGCCGCTGTCCGCCTGGTGAGCCGGCTCGAGGCGGACGGCTTGGTCGAGCGGCGGCCCGACGACCATGACGCCCGATCCCGGGCCCTGGTCCTCACCCCGGCCGGCGAGCGAGCCGCGCTGGCCGCGTCCCGCCAGCGTCTCGCGCTCCTGGAGCAGGTGCTCTCGCCGCTGCCGGCCGCGCAGCGGCGCCAGCTCGAGCCCGTGCTGGAGAACCTGCTCGGCGCGCTGACCGCTGACCGGTGGGACGCCCGGCACATCTGCCGGCTGTGTGACATTCCGACCTGCGAGAAACCGGCCTGCCCGGTCGACCAGGCCATTCCTGAGCCGGGCCTGGCCGTCCTGGTCGCAGACCGGGGCCCATAAGCGGAATGAGCACCACTACCCGTTCCAAGAAAAGATCTTAAGCCGGAACGGGCGGTGGTGCTCTGGTTCAGCTAGCCGGAACGGGCGGTGGTGCTCTGGTTCGTGCAGGCCCAGGCCGGCCCGGCTGGCCACGCCGATCAGCAGCACGGTCTGCATGCCGTAGACCAGGCTGCCGATGCCCAGGCGGTGCGCGACCGCCGCGGCCTCCACGCGGCCGTTCACCCCCAGCTTGGCCAGGATGTTGGACACGTGCACGCTGGCGGTCTTGGCGCTGATGAACAGGGCCTGCGCGATCTCGGGGTTGGACCGGCCCGCCGCGAGCAGCAGCAGGACTTCGCGCTCTCGCTCGGTCAGCCCGAACCGGGCCAGTTCGTCGGCTGGTTCGGGGGCGGCGGGCCCGTCGTCGGCGGCCGACGCGGGATCCAGGCTCAGCCGGGTCCGCCGGGCGAACGCGGCGACCTTGACCCGCACTACCCGGCCACGGCCGGGAACCAACTGGGACGTAGCGGGCAACAATGGTTGAGGCCCGCGGCCGCTGGCCCGTCGTCAACGAAGGGAACCCCATGCGTTTTCGGCTGCTCGGGTCGGCTGCGGTGGCAGCCAGCCTGGTTATGACCGCGGTGCCGGGCGCCCCGGTCGCCGGGGCCGCGACGGCCGCCCGCCCGGCCGGGGCGCCGGCCGGCGAGGCGGACCTGGCTGGTCCCTGGACGGTCGGCCCGGCCGGAGTGACGGTGGGGCTGAGCGCCGGCGGCCGGACCTACGAGCTGCCGTTCACCGCGCTGCCGTTCCTCGGCCGCGGGCTGGATCCCAGCCTGTTCGACCTGACCGCCCTGCGCGGCCGGGAGCCGGCCGGCCGGATACCGGTCCGGGTCCGTTACCGGGGCGAAGCCGTTCCTCGCCTGCCGGGCGTCACGATCACTGTGGCCGGCCGCACTGGGGCCGACAGCACGGGGGCCGGCCGGACCGCGGCCGGGTACCTGACCGCGTCCTCGGCGGCGGAGTTCGTCGCGGCGCTGGCCCGCCAGTACACGGCCGACCGCGCCCGGGCCAGCTACGGGGCCGACGGCATGTTCGCCGGCGGCGTCTCGGTCAGCCTGGCCGAGGACGCCGCCACGCCTTCCGCCGGGCCGCAGTTCCCGATGCACACGCTGACCATCACCGGCACGAACCTGTCCGGTCACCCCGACACCGGCGACGTCGTGCTGGTCTTCAACGTCGACAACGGCCACCTCAACGCGGCGATCGGCAGCCTGGTCTTCCGCGACGGGATCGCTAAGGTCAGCGTCCCGGACGGGCACTACTTCGCCATCGCCGGGTACGTCACGCTGGCGGGCGGCAATTCCCTCGACGTCACCGACGCTCACCTGGACGTGCTGCCGCAGTTCGCGGTCACCGCGGACACCACCGTGCACACCAGCGCGAAGGCGGCCACCAGCCAGGTCACGATGCTGACCCCGCACCCGGCGAAGGCGGAGTCCTCCGATTTCGGGGTGTGGCGCACCCCGGCCACCGGGCCGGCGAGCAACGCGTGGATCTCGGCCCTGCACGCCGCGGTCTGGGTCAACCCGGTCCGCCGCAGGCCGACCGTCGGCGGGCTGAGGGCCTACGCGGCGCAGCAGCTCGCCTCGCCCGCCGGCCCGGGCGTCCCCTACCAGTACGAGCTCAGCTACACCGATCCGCCGGGGATCATCCCGCCGCAGAGCTATCGGGTCAGGGCGGCCAGCCTGGCCACGGTGGCCGACGACTTCTACCAGGCCGTGCCCTCACCCGGGCAGTGGTCCATGTACGGCACGGCGCTGAACCTGTTCCCGCCCTCGGCCGGCTACATCAACCCGTACCCCCAGCCGATCGGCCTGCCGGGGCGGCAGATCCGCTACGTCGGCGGCAACGCCCCCGAGACCATGTGGGGCGACTACTTCAACCCGACGGACAAAGCCGGGACGTACATCGGCGGCGATTCGGAGCTGATGCACACCGTGCGCCCGGGCCAGCGGCTGACCGATGCCTGGAACCAGTACCCGCTGCACCCCGCGCCCGTCGTCAACCCCGACCCGCAGAGCGTCTACAACGGTTCGCTGCCGTCGGCCTCCCGCGAGGGCGACACGCTCACCGTGTCGGTCATCCCCTTCGATGACAACCAGCCCGGCCATTACAGCAGCGGCACAGACGGGATCGCCGGGGCGACGACCAGCGGCACCTACCAGATCGACCAGAACGGCACGCAGGTTGCGGGCGGCAGCGTGCCGGTCGGGCCGTCGGGCAGCGACGCGTTCACGACCCAGGCCACGCTGACCCCGGCGCTCTCGACGGTCCGGTTCGAGCTGAACATGAAGCAGACCGGGGCTGACTTCCCGCTGTCCACCGCCAGCACGACGGTCTGGACCTGGCGCTCGGCGCACGAGGCGGGCGATACGCTCCCGCCCGGCTGGTACTGCGACGACGCCACTTCGTCTGATCACTGCCGGGTCGAGCCGATGATGACGCTGCTCTACCACGTGGGTGACATGGCGCTGAACGGCACCACCCCGGCGGGCCGGCAGGTCATGGAGGTCAGCGTCGGGCACATCCAGGCGGCCGCCGCCCACGCGATCACCGGCGCCACCGTCCAGTTCTCCGTCAATGACGGCAAGACCTGGCACGACGCACCGGTCACCCGCGAGGGCCCGGGCCGCTACCAGGCGGTCTATGCCGCCCCGGCGGGCGCGTACGTGACCCTGCGCACCACCGCCACCGACGCGGCGGGCGGCCGCATCTGCGAAACCATCACCCGCGGCTACCAGATCGCCCCCTGACCCGGCCCGTGGCCGTGGGGTCGTTCGCCCGGCCGATCGATGGTCAGCCCCGGGGATGAGGCCGAGGCCATTCGCGGGGCCGATGACAGCGCAGCGGCGGGCCTCGACCATGCCAGCATGGACAAAACTCAACAGAACCTGCATCCAACCGGAAGGCGCCGCCTCGGGACGGCGGCCTGGTGCCTGCCGCTCGCGGTCGCCTTGACCACGTCGCTGGGCGCGGCCGGGGCGGCTCGCCCCGCTCCGGCCGCGGCCGCCGCCCTCGCGACGGCGAAGGCGCCCACGGCGAAGGCACCCGTCTTCCGGCACGGGTACATTTCCATCTCCGGCGGCGTCAAGCTGGCCTACGACCTGACGCGGCCGGCGGCGGCCGGCCGGTTCCCGGTCGCGCTGGAGTACAACGACTACTCCGCCGGAACCGACAACAGCGCCGAGGATCAGGGATCGGACGCCGGCCGCCTGCTGGCGGCCGGGTTCGCGGTGCTGGGGGTCAACCAGCCCGGCAGCGGCTGCTCGGGCGGGGTCAACAACATCGGCGACGTGAACGAGTGGGGGTCCGCTGGCGCGCAGGTCGTGGAGTGGGCGGGGGCCCAGCCCTGGAGCACCGGGCATGTCGGGATGTTCGGCTCGTCGTGGACCGGCATCTCGCAGCTCGGGATCGCCAGCTTCCGGCCCCGGGGCCTGGACGCGATCACGCCGTATCACGTGACGGCCGACTTCTACCGCGATGCCGCTTATCTCGGCGGGGTGTACAACGCGACCTGGATGAACGCCTACGCGGCCGGCCTGATCGCGATAGACCGCCAGGCGGCCGAGCCCGGGATCAAGCGCGGTGACCAGCAGTGCATCAAGGACTTCGACGCTCACGTGATCGCGAACCGGCCGTACAGCATCGCGGCCAACGCGCTGGCCAGCCCGTTCGACGAGGATTCCTACTGGCAGGCCGCACCCGTGTCCCGCCTGAGCCGCATCGATATCCCGGTGCTGGGCTGCCAGTCCTGGCAGGACGGCGAGGTGTCCTCGCGGGCGACCGAGCTCTACAGCGACACGTTCAACCGCAAGGCGAGCTGGTTCATCGGCATGAACGGCCCGCACGATATCTGCGAGTCCGGCCAGCCCCTCACGATGATGGTGAACTTCCTCCGGCACTACGTCGCGGGCGCGGACAACGGCTGGCCGAAGACCCCGCACATCACGATCTTGCACGAGGCGACGAATGCCGCCACGCCGGCCTGGGTCAGTACCTACGACAACTGGTCCACCGTGGTCAAGCCGGTCGCCCTGGACTTCCAGGCCGGCGGGTCGCTCGGCACCGGGACGGGCGCGGGCGGGACGTCATCGTTCTCCGGCCCGGACCCCTCGCAGAGCGGGAACTGGACGGCCAGGCCGGCCCGGGGTTCCTCGGTCTCCTACACCACACCGCCGCTGACCCGGGACGCGGACTTCTTCGGGCCGGGCAGCGTCAACCTGTGGCTGTCCTCGACCGCGCCCGACACCGACATCGAGGTGATCCTCAGCGAAGTCCGGCCGGACGGCCAGGAGCAGTACATCCAGGCCGGCTGGCTGGACGTGGCCCAACGCCAGCTGGCCCCGGCCGGGAACGGGCCACAGCAATCCACCGCGCTGCGCCCGTACCAGACCCACACGATGGCCGGCTATCAGCCACTCACCCCGGGCACGCCGGTGTACGCGCGCGTGGAGCTGTTCCCGTTCGAGCATGTCTTCCGCGCGGGCTCCAGCCTCCGGCTCACGATCGACTCGGCCATGGGCACCGTTCAGTCCACCGGGATGTGGGGCCTGACCGGCCTGCCTGCCCCGTTCACCGACACGGTCTACGCCACCGCCGCCCGGCCGTCGCAGGTGGTGCTCGGCCTCATCCCCGGAGCCACCGCCAAGGCCCCGATGCCCGCCTGCAACACCATCGCCGGCGAGCCGTGCCGGCCCAACCCGGCGCCCGTACCGTCCGGAAGGCTGACGATTCCCTGACTCCAGCGCGGCCGGCTGGCTCGGTCGCCGACCTTGGATGCGGTCCTAGCCAGCCGGCCGCGGGCGCATGCCGTCGAACACGATGCCCAGGGTCTTGGTGCGGCATGGACGCGGCCAGCCCGTCGCGGGTCAGGACGACCTCGGCCGCAGCTGCCCCACTCTGCCACGCCAGCCCAGTTGACCACGGCGCACGGTCGGGCCCCCTCCTGTGGGACCCAAATTGGTTTTGGCCAACCGGAACCAGAAGTTGTAGTAGCTCTTAAATTCGAACTGTCATGATCGTGATTGATTCGTAACGAATAACGCAACGAATCAACCACGATCATGACTGGCCCCGAAGCGGCAGGGGTAGTGGGCGCACTTAGGGGTGGACGGGGGGTGCGGTTGGGGAC